>Ga0193726_1000063_pt1 | contig 190607 bp, 156 predicted proteins | sample H2c1metaG_FD_144928 | JGI IMG/M metagenome (GOLD analysis project Ga0193726, IMG submission 144928) | Soil microbial communities from a riparian zone of the East river system, Colorado, United States - H2c1 | ecosystem: Environmental > Terrestrial > Soil > Riparian zone | place: USA: East...
TGGTCCTCTGCGGGCCCACAACGAAGGATGAAAATGGGCTCGAGAGGACGTAGCGTTTGTACAGCCACGTGGCGACAGAGGCCGATTTACTCTGGCGCAAGTTAAGCCCGCTTACGAGTATGGCTGGGACGCTGAGAAGCACAACGAATTGTAGACTCCGGAAGTTGCGGATAGCACGCGTAGGAGATTTTCGCTTTTTGAAGCGTCCAACGCCGCGCGGTGGAAAGGAGTCGCGCGATGGAAGTTGTCTATCCGTGCTGTTGTGGTTTGGACGTACATAAGAAGAGTATTACCGCCTGTGTGTTGTGGGCGGAGGCCAAGGGGAAGAGCCGTAAAGAGAAGAAGCGCTTCGGGACATTCACCCATGATCTGCTGCAGTTGGCCGATTGGCTGCAAGAATGTGGGGTAACCCATGTGGCCATGGAGTCCACCGGCGTGTACTGGAAGCCGGTGTGGAATATTCTCGCGGAGACGGTTCGAGGTGTTGCTGGTGAACGCGCAGCATATCAAAGCGGTGCCCGGGCGAAAGACAGACCAGAAGGACAGCGAATGGATCGCGGACTTGCTACAGCACGGATTGCTGCGAGGGAGTTTCGTTCCTCCGCGACCGACACGCGAACTTCGAGACCTCACGCGATATCGAGTGAGTTTGGCGCAGGAGATCAACCGGATCGCAAACCGGGTTCAGAAGGTGCTCGAGGATGCCAACATCAAGCTAGCTTCGGTAGCTACCGACCCACTGGGTGCTTCGGGAAGAGCGATGTTGGAAGCAATGCTGGCGGGAGAGCAAAACGCTGCGCAGTTGGCGGAGCTGTCCAAAGGGCTGCTACGGAGCAAGATTCCGGAACTGAAGCTTGCGCCGGAAGGTCACGTGACCGAGCACCATCGGTTTTTGCTCCAGCAGCTTTGCGATCATCTGCTGTTCACCGAATCGAAGCGGAAGCAGATCGAGGAAGAGATCGAGAGGCGCATGCGCCCTTTTCAGGCTGAGGTGGTTCGGTGGTGCACGATTCCCGGAGTCGGCCGGGTGAGCGCTTGGGGATTGCTGGCAGAAATTGGATTGAACATGGATCAGTTTCCTTCCGCGGCGCACTTGGCTTCCTGGGCTTGTTTGTGCCCAGGAAGTTTTGAGAGTGCCAGGAAACGACTGAGCGGCAAGATGCGCAAGGGTAATGTCTCGCTCCCCTGTTGTCTGGCGCAGGCGGCCTGGGCCATCTCGATGATGAAGAATAACTACCTCTCGGCGCTGTATCGGCGCATTGCTGCTTGGCGGGGAGCCAAGCGCGCGGTCATGGCGGTAGCACATGCACTACTGGAGATGGCCTATCACATGCTGAAGCGTAAGGAAGACTACCGGGAACTCGGTGCGGATCACTTTGATCGGATCGACGTCAACCGAATCCGCCGATCCTTGGTCAGGCGGCTGGAACGCCTGGGCCATAAAGTGACCTTGGAGCCGCTTGCTCTGACCGCCTGAAGGTATTTTCGTAGGAGTAAGTTCCTGGCGGCGACTCAGCTATCGTGGGCCAGTAAACTGCAACCTGTCGTGCATGTTATGATTCCGCTCGCAGATGGCGCTTACTTCTGGTACCAGACTCGGCCCTTACGAAATCATCTCTCCTCTAGGCGCTGGCGGCATGGGCGAAGTGTACCGCGCCAAAGATACCCGCCTCGACCGCACTGTCGCGATCAAAGTTCTGCCCTCGCATCTATCTTCTGACCCAGAACTGAAACAACGCATGGAGCGGGAAGCCAGAGCTATTTCCGCGCTGCAACATGCCAATGTTTGCACGCTTCACGACATCGGCGCGCAGGACGGCACCGACTATCTGGTGATGGAGTATCTGGAAGGGCAGACCCTGGCGGCGCGGCTGGAGAAGGGCGCGCTGCCGCTGGATCAAGTTTTAAAAATCGGGACGGAAATTGCGCGAGCGCTGGCGAAGGCGCATCAACAAGGGATCATTCATCGCGACCTGAAGCCGGCGAACATCATGCTGACGCGGGCGGGCGCGAAGCTGATGGACTTTGGGCTGGCTAAACCGGATGTGCCCGTGTCGGCGCGGGCGGTGACTTCCCTTTCGCCTTCGACTCAGACCATGAATATCGCGTCACTCACGGCGGCGGCGTCATCGCTAACGCAAAAAGGGTCGATTGTCGGGACTTATCAATACATTGCGCCGGAAGTTTTGCAAGGAGCGGGAGCGGACGCGCGCAGCGACCTGTTCAGCTTTGGATGCGTGCTGTACGAAATGATCACCGGACGCCGGGCGTTCGAAGGCAAGTCGCAACTGAGTGTATTCACTTCCATCCTGGAAAAAGAGCCCGAGCCCATCGGCGCCACCCAGCCGCTCACCCCACCGGTGCTGGAGCAGGTGATCCGCGCGTGCCTGGCGAAGGAGCCAGCGGACCGTTTTCAGTCGGCACATGACTTAGCGATGGAGCTGGCATGGTTGGCGCCCGCGGAGCCCACGGGCGATGCCAAGACATCCGCGCATTTGAGCAAAGGATGGGGCGTTGCGCTCGGGGCGGCGGTGGCGGCGTTGCTCGCGCTGGCGGGCTTCGCAGGCTACCGCTACGCAAAATCGAACGTGCCAACCACGGCATTGCATGCGGAGATTCCTCCGCCAGATAAATTTTCGATGGACACCACCGGGGACGCGGGCGGGATGCCGGTGCTTTCGCCACAAGGCGACAAGATCGCCTTCGTGGCGCATTCCAGTGAAGCCAAAGTCTTATGGGTGCGCTCGCTGAACAGCGACTCGGCGCAGCAACTGGACGGAACAGCCGGGGCTGCGCATCCTTTCTGGTCGCCTGACGGGCAGCACCTGGGTTTTTTTACCAGCAGCAAATTGATGAAGATCGGAGCCAATGGAGGGCCGGCGACCGTCTTGGCCGACGCGCCGAACGCCCGCGGCGGAACCTGGAGTAGCAACGACGAAATCGTTTTTGCGCCGGATTTTCAGGCCGGGCTGATGAAGGTAAGCGCGCAGGGCGGGCCAACTTCCCCGGCGACAGTGCTGGATAAGAAAAAACACACCACGCATCGCTGGCCTTGGTTTTTGCCGGACGGCAAACATTTTATTTATCTGGCCACCAGCCATACCGGAGGCGATCCCAAAGAGAACGGAATTTATCTTGGATCGGTCGACCGCACGGAGGCGCATCAAGTTGTCACCGCAGATTCGGCGGCGCAGTATGCATCGGGATATCTCCTGTATCGTGCGAACACCACGTTGGTGGCCCAAGCGTTGGACACGCAGAAAGGGCAACTGTCGGGTGCGCCGATGCCAGTGGTGAATAACCTGCGCGACGACGTAGGGGTGTGGCGCAGCATATTTTCCGTTTCGCAAAACGGGCTGATCGTTTATCAGACGGGCAACGCAGACTCCGCGAAAAGCCACCTGGTGTGGTTCGACCGCGCCGGCAAGCCCCTGGCAGACTTCAATCCGCAGGAAACCACGATTACGGATGTGCGGGCGCTGCTGGGAGTGCGCGATGTGCGGCTTTCGCCGGACAACAGCAAAGTGGCCTTTGCGAGCGGCACAGGAATCTGGACGATGGATTTGGAACGGAAGACCAAGACGCGCATTACCTTTGACCAGCGGGTGTACCAGGAGCCGACATGGTCGTCCGACGGAAAAATGCTGGTATTTGCGGCGCTAAATGCCAACGGTGGGGGCAATGTGGAGATTCGCAATAAGGCGGCAGACGGCAGCGGAAGCGAAAAGGCATTTAACATTGAGCAAAATAATTATCACAATCCGGCGTGGACTCCCGATGGCAAATTTCTGACGTATTTGTGGGGCGACGGGGAGAGGAACGTTACGCTGTGGATGGTGCCGGCGGGGGGAGGAGCGAAAGCGGTGGCGGTGGTGCAGCCGCCCTCGGCGCAGTCGAACATTGTTTCGTACCGCGTGTCGCCGGACGGGCATTGGGTGGCGTATGTTTCGGACGAATCCGGGCAACAAGAAGTGTACGTAACAAGCTTTCCGGAAGGCCGGGGCAAGTGGAGGATATCGTCAAACAGCGGAGCGTATCCGGCGTGGAGTGGGAACGGAAAAGAATTGTTTTACATGAGTCTGGGGAACGACTTTTTCGCCTGCGCGGTGACGGTGAAAGGGACCGAGTTTGTAGCGGACACACCGCAACATTTATTTCACACCGCCACACCCGGAGCGGGGATAGTGTTCGACGCCTCTCTGGACGGCAGGCGGCTGCTGATTAATCACTCCGATGAAGAGTTGCAGTCCCCGTTGCATTTGAATACGGACTGGTTGGCCGAAGTGAAGAGATGACCCTGCACTAGTGCTGGTCACACTTATCTGTTTTCGCTAACCCTCGACAAGCTGCTGTCCTCCATCGATATCGAAAGTGGCGCCGGTGAGGGCCGTGTTCTTCATGATGTGCACGGCCAGCGCGGCCACATCCGCAGGGCCGACTACGCGGCGGATCGGCAGAGTGGCGCGGAGCTGCTCGCGGCGCAAGTCCAGTCGATCGCCAAGAATGGTGGCTGACAGCGGCGTGTCTACAAAGCCGGCTGCAGTTAGGTTGACGCAGACGGGCGCGAGTTCGAGGGCCAGTTCTTTCGTCATGGCCGGCATCGCGGCGGTAAGAGCCGAGATTAGAGCGAATCCTTTCGCAGTGCGGCGCCCACCGGTGCCGCCCATGAAGAGAAGTGTGCCTCCCGGGCGAATTTTGTTTGCGGCGTGACGGGCGAGTTGCAGCGGAAGGAGCATAGCGGAAGGAGCATGTGGGCCTCGATGTCGCGGCGGGCCTTTTCAAAATCGAATTCGGCGAGTGGCGCGTAGTAAGGGCCCGGGCCAGTCAGCAGCAGGTGATCGATTGGTGCGGGCAACTCGTCGAAAAACTGCCCGAGGCGCTCAAAGTCGGTGGCATCGAAGGCTACCGTGGTCGTGGCGGTGAGCTCGCCCGCCACGTGCTGGAGTCGCTCGGGATTCCTCGCGCCAAGCACGAGCGTTGCTCCCTCGGCATTCGCCAACCGTGCGGTTTCGAGACCGATGCCCGCACTGCCCCCAATCACAACTACCGTTTGTCCGGCAAGTTGCTGTTCGCGCCGGAGAGGCGAGGGAGTCGCGGTGCTCATGGTGCCTCCAGGAGAAAGTCTCCGAAGTTTGGGCATGGAGCGATGAGGCCATTCAAACACAACAATAAAACTGCTGCAATGCAGACGAAACGATTTTGATTCATATATGCCTTGACACGTATATACGTTTGGGCGTATACCAGAGGCATGGAAACTGCTTTCGCAATCATCGCCGAACCGAATCGTCGCGCGATCCTCAGCCTGCTGGTGTCGTCACAACAGTCGGTGGGCGAGATCGAGCGGCAACTGCGCATGCCGCAGCCGATGGTTTCGAAGCACCTGCGGGTGCTGCGCGAGGGCGGTTTCGTGGAATCCACGGTCGACGCCCAACGGCGTCTGTACCGGCTGAGGCCTGAACCGTTTCAGCAGCTGGACGACTGGCTGGTTCCCTTCCGGCGGCTGTGGTCGGCGCATCTGGATGCACTCGAACGCCACCTGGACCGCATGGATGATTCAGCAACATCTAAAACAAAAACAAGGAGAAGACGACGCGGCCCGACCCGTGGACGTACTAAAGGAGAAACGAAATGAAAATCAAGATGACCAGCATTTATGTAGATGACCAGAGCAAGGCCTTGCGTTTTTACACAGAAGTACTGGGATTTGCCAAGAAGTCCGATTTCAGTAACGGCCCATATCGCTGGCTGACGGTGGCCTCGGCAGAAGAACCCGACGGCACAGAGTTGCAACTGGCGCTAAACAATAACCCCGCGGCAAAAACATACCAGCAGGCGATCTTTCAACAAGGCCAGCCCGCAGCGATGTTTTTCACCGACGACATCAAGGCCGACTACGAACGCATGAAGAGCGTCGGCGGCGAGTTCACCACGCCGCCGACCGACGTAACCGGCTCGACGATTGCGATGCTGAACGACACGTGCGGCAACCTGACTCAGCTCACGCAGCTGGCGCGCTGGTCAGGCTGAGGAGCGGAACATGAACGATCGCGCAAAATACGAACCGGGTCCGGCCAGAGGGGCGGAGGTACGACAGGACGGCGAGAAGTGGACGCTCGTGATCGTGAGGGAGCTGCGCCACACTCCGGAAAAAGTCTGGCGAGCCTTGACCGACCCGGCGCATTTGCGCGAGTGGGCTCCGTTTGATTCCGATGGAAGCTTGGGTGCGGCTGGAAGCACGGTGAAACTGACTACCGTAAATGCTCCCACGCCGCACGTTTCCGAAGCCACGGTGAGGCGAGCCGACGCTCCACGGATGCTGGAATACAACTGGGGCGACCACGATATGCGGTGGGAACTTGAAGCTCTGGGCGGCGGCACGCGATTGACGCTATGGACGAACATCGGCCGGCGCTTCATCGCCATGGGCGCAGCCGGTTGGCACATTTGTTTCGATGTGCTGGATCACTTTCTCGGCGAAAGGCCACTTGGCCGGATGGTGGGGCCCGACGCCATCAAGTTTGGCGGCTGGCAGCAGTTGCACGCGGAATACGCCAAACAATTCGGCATCGAAGCGCCCAATCGTCCGCCTGAGGCGGCAAAACATTCATGAATCGAGGAAATCCAACATCATGCCGCAGCCAATCATGAGCCAAGGCACGCAACGTTGGATCTTTCGCGGGATGCACATCGTCCTCAGCATTCCGATACTCGGATATATTTATAGTCCGTTTGAAAAACTTCCGGACTATGCGCCGGCGACCCGCTTTTTCTTCCTGCCTGTGATGGTGCTTACGGGATTGTGGATGTGGAAGGGCCACGCTACCGTTGCTACCTACACAGAGACTTACGAGGCACTCACTGGCGGCAAGCGTGTAACAAAAACGATCAGCACTACAGCACCTTTGTGAAAATCGTAGGACAGTGGAAACTCGTAGCCGCACCCAGTTCCGCTGTCGCAGATCTTCGACGATTCGGCCCTTCATCTAAATGCTTTCCGCAGCACGGCAAATCGTGCCAGAATCCGCCCACTGAAACTAAGGAGAGACTAGAGTGCAACGTAGAATCAATCACGAACTGATCGCCGCAATTGTCTTTTTATCCGTAATATCATCGACCTCGTTTGCGAAGCAGCAGGCGTCTCCACCAAAAGCAGCGGAGCATTCGGTGGCAGTAAGCGCGACGGCATCGCCAGCGGCCGCAGATCCCAAGGACGTGGAAACGGCGGACGCATTGATCGCCTCGCTGTACGATGTGATTTCCGGACCGGCGGGAAAACCCAGGAACTGGGAACGTATGTATTCACTGTTTTTCCCGGGAGCCTTGCTGATTAGAACCGCACCAGGGAAATCGGGAAAACTCGAAGCCCTGAGCATGAGTCCCAAGGACTATGTGGATCGCGCCGGAAAGTATTTTGAAACGCACCCGTTTTTCGAGAGAGAGACTGCGCGAAAGACGCACAGCCAGGGTGATCTGCAACAACTTTTCAGTTCGTATGAATCGAGTGAAGACGCGGCGTTCACGAAACCGTTCGCGCACGGAGTCAACAGCATCGAGATGTTCCACGACGGCACGCGCTGGTGGATCATGCTGGTGATGTGGGAGGAAGACCCGCCCGCGAAGAAACCGAACAGTTAAATATTACAGTGAATTTTCGATACAGAGGATTTAATACCAAAGACCGCACTCTTTGAGAATCACAAAGGATGCGGCATCCCCTCTCGGATATGTGGGCCACGCGCCCGCTGTTTAATTTGTTGATTCCCTTCCCCCCGCACATTTTTTACCGGTTTACCCTTCCGCTTCGCCGTAGAGCTTTTTTTGCGGCCTAGCCATTTGGCCAGTTGCGGCCTAGCCATATGGCGGATGTGGGTGGCTGGGTGTTTGCGCAAAATAGCTTTGGAGGCAACAGAAATGGGTAATGCACTTACTGAAATTTCTAAAGAACTGGCGGGTGCGGCGGAGCGGGGTGGGGCGGCGGTCGTGGCAATTGCGGGGCGGCCGCACGGAACTTCCAGTGGCATTCATTGGAGCCGGGATCTAGTAGTCACAGCTAATCACAGCATCAAACGAGAGCAGAAACTCGGTGTGCTGACGGCGGACGGACGGACGCTGGAAGCCGCCTTGGCCGGACGCGACAGCGGCACCGACATGGCAATTCTTAAAGTTGAAGAATTAGGCGATTCCCCGGCGCAATTTGGTGAAGGGGCCGCAGCGCGCGTCGGAAACCTGGCGCTGGTGCTCGGGCGTCATCGTGAAAATGGGTTGATGGCGTCGCTGGGAGCGGTAAGCCTGGTGGCGGATTCGCGACGCACGTGGGCCGGTGGCACGCTGGACCAATACATCCGGCTGGATGTCGCGCTGTATCCCGGGTCATCGGGAGGCAGCGTGGTGGATGTGGAAGGACGCATCCTCGGCATGGCCACCGCGGGGCTCTCGCGCGTGGCGCCACTCACGGTGACAGTTTCCACCGTGAATCGCGTTACAAAAACGCTGCTTGAAAAAGGACGTATTCCCCGAGGTTACCTGGGCGTGGGACTGCAACCCGTGGAAATTCCCGCGGAGCTGAAGAGCCAATTGTCGCTCAATAATTCCAACGGAATTATCCTGCTGAATGTGGAGCCTGACGGGCCAGCGGCTCGCGCGGGCATGATGATCGGCGACATTTTGGTAACGTTGGCAGGTCAGCTGATAAACGAGATCGACAGTCTGCAAAGTTTTCTGGATGCGGACGCGGTGGGCAAGTCCAGAAAGATTCAAGCAATTCGCGGCGGCAAGCTGATCGATCTGACGATAACTGTCGGCGAGCGGCCGCGCAGGAGCTGACGCCATACTCAAAAACGCCGTTCGCGCCGTAGCATGATTCGCGTCCTGATCGTGGCCTCATCGCCCGTTTTGCAAGCGGGCCTGGAGAATGTGTTGCGCGGCGAACCATCTTTGCAGGTGGTGCACGTGCTCTCCGACTTTGCGGCGCTTGCCGAAAGCGTGGAGGAATTGCAGCCGGACGTGGTGCTGGCGGAAGCCGGCAGCGCGGAGCGTGGCCTGCTCGAAGAAATTTCGGCGCTCGCGGAGGAAGCACCGGTGGGCATCGTGCTGCTGGTGGATGATCAGAGTGTCGAGCGCGATCTGGAGGCTTTGCGCGGCGGTGTACGCGCGGTACTTCCGCGGAATGCGGCGCCGGGCGTCATCATCGCGTCAGTACAAGCGGCTGGCGCCGGACTCGTGGTGCTGCCTCCTGAAGGCCTCGCCAATCTGCTGAAGGAAACGGCGGCATCGCAGAAGACCGGTTCGACAGCGCTGATTGAACCTTTGACGGCGCGCGAGCGGGAAGTGCTGGGAATGATGGCCGAGGGCTGGGGCAACAAGGAAATTTCTTCGCGGCTGGGCATTTCCGAGCACACGGTGAAGTTTCACGTTGCAGCCATCATGGGCAAATTGAACGCGGATAGCAGAACGGAAGCGGTGACTTCGGGAATTCGTCACGGGCTGGTGATGTTGTAATTACGCTTAGTGATTGCGCACTTTGCTCAATGGGCCGCGCGGCGCCGCATCGTGGGCGGGCGTTTTCCCGATGCCAAAATTTTTTTACTCAGAATCTGACGAACTGGACGGGCCTCGAGGAATTTTGCACGTAGGGGTTCGCCAGGCGCGAATGAATTGGCTATTTTGAGGATGCAGTCTTCGGCGCGCTCGCGATTTGCTTCTGCTTTTTTGTGTTCTTTCAGGCGCTCATGCACCTGCCAGGCTGTCGCGCAGACTTGCCAGGCCGCGGCAGGAATCTCAAACTTTTCGATAATCGCCAGGGCCTGCTCGATAGATCCCCGCGCGTCAGCAGTGTTGTTCTCCGCCATGGCGACCCGTGCTATTAAATCCCAGGCGAGTGCGTGCAAAAATGGGTCGGCGGTGGCCAGCGCAGACTTCAAAAAATCGTCAGCCGAGATACGAGCCTGCGAGAGGTCTTCTGACATAAGCCGGGCGTTGCTGGATTCCAACCGGGCCATCAGTCGCCACCACCAATGCAAAAAAAACTTTGGGCCTGTCGGCGGCTCATATACGTCTCTGAAAAGCTCTATCGCTTGAGGGTAATCGCCGCTGTGGAGCGCTATGTATCCAACGGCCATCTGGTGAATCGTCTGGCCGTAGAAGATGGGATGCTCTCCACCAACCTTGCCGGTCTCCTGGCAAATCCGCCTGGCGCCCTCGAAGTCGAAAACCTGGGTGCGAAGCGAGGCTTCGCGGAAGCTTGCCTGCCAATAGAGCGCCAGGTTCTCGTCCGGGGACGCTCGTCCGACTTGGGTCAACTGCAATGCCTTCCCAAGTTCCCCCTTGTACAGAAAAGCGATCGTCCTGGCACTGAGAGCGCCAAAGTTCACCAGAAAATTCACGACGTGGCCGACGCGGGATACGCTGGCTTCGGATACGCTGCGTTCGCAAAGGTCCAATGTCTCCGCGTAATTGCCTTTAAGCAAGGCAACGTGCGCATAAGCGATTCGCTGATAGGGATCTAACTTTGAAGGATCCAGTTGGAGCAACGTTTCGTAAGATGACGTACACAAGTCAGCATCGGCCCGACTCCACGTGCCGAACACCAGGCGGCAACCAGAGGCCAGCATTTGTGTGCTCGCCAACTGCGCTGGGTTGTTAATACTCATGGAAACCTTCACGGCTTCTTCCAGCGCGGCAATACCTTGAACTGGATCAATGAAGCCCAGCGGATACATGGCTGAAGTTAAGGCATGCAACTGCGCCGCTTTGAGGCCAGCCAGTTGGGCACGTTCCGCCGCGGCTGCATAGGCCTCGGCGGAGGGAACCAGCGCGCCCAGCGCGAAATGAGCATTGCCAATGCACTCCAGGACCTGAACTTCCAGTTCATTGCGAGGCGCCGGGCCCACTTTTTCCGCGAGTTGCAGCGCGTGCTGCAGAATTTCAATGGAATCCCGATATGCAAATCGCCCAGCGGCATTTTCGGCGGCAAGGATCAAGTAGCGGACGGCTTGCTCGTGATCGCGTCCTCCCTCGAAATGCAAGGCCAGTTCACTCGCCAATTCCTGTCTGCACAGATTATAAAAAGCCTTGAGCCTCTGAGCCAGCAGCAGGTGCAGTTTTGACCGCATAGTCTCGGAGAGCCGCCGGTACAGAACTTCCCGATAAAGTGAATGCCGGAAGTCGTAGTGTGTGGAGATCTGGCCATTCGCCATCTCGTGAATTCCCGCGGCCTGGATAAATTGCAAGCGCTCGGCGAGTCTCTCGCAAGTCTCTTCAATCATATCGGGAGCCACTTCCGCCGCCGTGGTGATGGCCCATACCGAGAAGCGCTCTCCGGCAACGCTGGCGCTTCTCAGGATGCGCTGCTCCAGAGGGCTGAGTTGCTGGAATTGCATTTCGATCAGCTGATCCAATGTTTCTGGAACACTCAGGTCTACATCTTCAAACGCTACCGTTAGCGTCCATCCCTCATCCGCCTGGGCAATCAGACCCTTTTTCACCATATTCTGGAGGATGGTCACCATGAACAAAGCGTTGCCGCCGGAATGGCGGTAGATCAGATTCGCGAATCCCGTGGGAAAATTTGCCCCCGCGAATTTGATGGCAATGTATTCGGCGATATCGGATTCTTCCAACCGTTCAAGACCAATTTCGCAACTCAGATTGTGAATAACTAAATCCTGTTTAAGCGCTTTCAACGGACTATGCGAAATGATGACGTCCGCGGGGCGGTAGGTTCCCAGCAAGAGCAACTTCGCGGGCCCACGTCGGCGAGCAAACGCGGAAATGAAATCAAGGGTGGATGGATCAACCCAATGGAGATCTTCCAGAACAAGGACGAGCGCATCTTGCGCCGTCAATGATTCCAGCGCCTCACAAATTTCGCGCACCATTCGTTCGCGCGTGGCCCCCAGGATTTCTTTCTGCAGCGCCGCTCGCTGCTCGGCCTTTACGAGCGAAGGAAACTGAATCAGCCAAGTGGGCGCCTGCTTCGCCAGAGTATGGAGCACCGGGCCGCCATCCTCGGCACGGAACCACTGGCCCAGCGCCTCCAGCACAGGGTAGTAGGCCTCTTTACCTCCGAAGCCCTCGACGCACTGGCCACGAGCGATTCGCAAATTGGGGTGAGATCCGGCCCGCTGGTGAAAGACATCCAGCAGGGTAGTTTTTCCAATTCCCGCATCGCCAGTGATGAAGATCACTTGGCGCTTACCGTTCAACGCTTTGGTCAAGCATTTGTCGAGTTGGGCCAACGCATCTTCGCGGCCAACAATTGTTTCGGGGGTGTTCGCGGACAGGTCTGAAGCCGAGGCGCTACTATCCTCGCGGACTGCAGCTATGAATTGGTAACCACGCTTGGGAAACGTGGCCACGAACGCTGGTTTGTCCGGATGGTCGCGCAACGCCTTGCGGATTCCCAGTACATGCTTTTTGACGACTTCCGGATTTACGTAAGTTCCCGGCCACAGGGCTTCCAGAATTTCGTCTTGGGTGACCGGCCGATCGGCGTGTTCGACCAGATAGCGCAACACATCGAACGCTTTCGGGGTGAGCGCTACACGCTCATCCGCGCGCCACAGGCAGTGGTTTACGGTATCAAGTCGAAATGGCTCGAAAACCTTCATGCCCTGGTATTTGACTCCCAGTTCAGAGAATCGCGAGCTACGGGCCTTCGGTGGACGATATGTTACGGCACGAATCGAGATTTTGCACTGTATTGGGTGGCGCCATACCGCCCGGTGGCGACTCCGGAACGGTTCATCTATCCGGGCGGCCGTCACCGAAATTGGACCGCAATCGTCACCGCGAGGTCACGTCAGCCGGGGAGCCGTCCTCTACGCTGCAGCTGTGACCGGTAAATCTAAATGCCGGAACTCATACCTCAAATTAAAGGACGGAAAGAAAATGAAGAAAATGTTGGCAGTGCTGTTCGCTGTAGTTTTCAGTGCCGCGGTGGGGCTTGCTCACGACAACGACGATGACGTGGTTCGTTGGAGAAACATCGTCGGTGTAATTACCACGCCGGGCGTAAACAATCCCGTCGCGGGCATCAACGCGGGAGCAACCGCATGGACCACCAACGGTGGCCGCGCAAGCGTGAACCTGCAGACCGGCTTCACCTCGTTTGAGGTGGAAGGACTGGTCATTAACGGAACGAACTCCACTGGAACACCAGGTCCCATCACAGCGGTTGAAGGCACGCTGGTTTGCGGCGCAGGCAGCACGTCGCAGATCGTTGTGGATACGACTCCCGTGTCTCTCAACGCACAGGGCGACGCGCGTTTCTATGGCCATCTCTCAGGCGTGCCGGCTTCTTGCACCAATCCCTTGTTCCTGGTGCGCATTGCGGCGCCAGCGGGTGCGGCGGGACGTTGGATCGGCACGGGCGTGGAGCGATTTATCGGTGACGACAGACGGTAGGGGCAAGTTGGGTCGCTGGGCGCGGGCGAGGCCGATACTGGCCTCGCTCCATGGCTCGCCGATTCAAAAAAGTCGTGCCAACACATTCTTGTGAAGATGAGATTCAGCAGTATTTTTCTTTGGACAGCGCGCCGTTGGGTGCTTGTCGGATGGGCCAAAAACATATGCGCGGAGCTTTCATCGTTCAACTGGGACCAGAAACACGACCCGCCGAAGGTCGATTTGAGGGCTGGGTACAAGAAGTGGATTTCTACAGCGAGCAGCGATTTCGTTCCGTCGAAGAACTCCTGAAATTCCTAGGCGAGCGATTTGAACTATCCAGGGCTGCGGCTGAGAAAACCAAGGCGGATAGGAAAAACGGACCGGGGCTACTAGGAAAGAAGCCAGGCGATCGAGATGACGTTTAACGAGGAGCTTATGTCTAAATTCATTGCCGAACAGATAGCGGGAGATCTGAGTGAAAAGGAAGCCATCAGGCAAGCCCAACAGGGGAACGCCGCGGCGTTTGAGCAGCTCTACAAAACACATTGCAAGCGTGTGTACGGCTTATGTCTGCGCATGATTAAGAATCCGACGGAAGCGGAAGACCTTACGCAGCAGGCATTTCTGCAGTTGTTTCGCAAGATTGGCACGTTCCGCGGAGATTCCGGGCTGGCGACCTGGCTGCACAAGGTGACGGTGAATGTTGTGCTGATGCATATACGTCGAAAAAAACCCACGGAGGTACTTGTCGAGAGCCTGGAGAGTCCGGCCAACGACGAGGAAGTACCACGCCAACGTGGAGCGGACGACAAATTGTTGCTTGGGGCGACCGATCGGATCAGTCTGCTGCGCGCGCTGCGCAAGCTGCCGCGCGGTTACAAGCAGTTGTTTTTGCTACATGACGTGGCCGGGTACGAACATTACGAGATCGCGGTAATGTTAGGTTGTTCGTTAGGTTGTTCGAAATCACAACTCCACAGAGCACGCCGGCGGTTGCGCGTGTTGCTGACTGGCGAATCCGAGGGTGGCGAAATAATGGGTTCTCTCGCGTAAGCGAACTTTAGGTTTCACGACCGGAAGTTGTCGGACACTGTCGCAGCTATCCTAGCGGCTTCTCCAGCGATACTTGAAAACGCGGGCTTAAAATTTGCGCGGGGCCTTCAGCGGCGATGACCATGTCGTCTTCGCAGCGCACGCCGAATTCTCCGGGAATGTAGATGCCCGGCTCGTTGGAAAAAGTCATGCCGGGTTCGAGTACGGTGGTGCTGCCCCGGACGAGATAAGGATGTTCGTGGCCATCGAGGCCGATGCCGTGGCCTACGCGATGGGTAAAATATTTGTAGTCCGGGCCATAGCCTGCGTTGGTGACTACTGCGCGCGCGGCATCATCTACTGATCTTGACAATTTTCCTGCTCGGGCCGCGTCGAGAGTGGTGTCCTGAGCTTGGCGAACAATTTCGAAGACGGTTTGAACTTTGGTGGACGGTTTTCCAAACACTCCTGTGCGCGTGATGTCTGATTGATAGCCGTCCACGGTGCAGCCACCGTCGATGAGCACCACATCTCTTTCTTTTAGTTTTTGTGGTTGCTTGCTGCCGTGCGGCAGCGCTGCCGATGCGCCGAGCAACACCAGGGCGTCCCCGTGCAGATTCATTTTCGAGAACCCCGCACTGACCAATTCACCGATCGATTCCTGGGACATGCCCTCTTTAAGATCCGCAAAGATTTCGCGGAAGACGTCGCAAGTGGCGGAACAGGCCAGGCGCATGAGTTCGATTTCGTGCGGCGATTTGACCGCGCGGCAGGCGATGGTAACGGGATCGGCCGAGACAATTTCGTAGGCCGGCCCGGCGGCGCGTAAATGATCGGAAAACGTGAACGGGAGAGCTTCGTCCATACCGATACGTCCTGCGCGGATGCCACGGTCCGCGAGAGCGCCGGCGCTGAGTTGAGTGGGGCTTTCGTCTTCCTGCCAGACCCGCACTTCCAGCGGGTAGCGCAGGGATTCGCGCATGCGCGATTCTTCAAAGCCGGGAGAGATGAGAATCGGCTGTCCGGAGCGCGGTATGACTAGCGCAAGGAGACGTTCGCTGAGATGCCAGCGGATGCCGGTGAAATAGTAAAGCGACGTGCCGGGGCCCAGCAGCAGCGCGTCGAATTTCGGATTGAGCTGGCCCATCAGTTCCTGTGCGTGTAACAGGCGGGCGTGAAACTCGGCGGGCGTGATGGGGTGCACGCGATCACCGAGGGGCTTGAGCGTGGAAAAACTTGCCGGAGTTTGCGTCTCCGCCCGCGAGGTTGAGGCGGCGGCCAACGTGCTGGCGGAGGCAGCGGCGGCGGTGAAAATAAAATTACGTCGAGAGAGTTCGTGCGCGGTAACCTTTGTCGAGGATTTCATGCAGAGAAGAGTGTTGTTGAACGGCTCCGCTGTCAAGAAGCTCGTTAGCAGGCAGCGAGCTGGCCTAGGTGGAAACGCTCTTAGCACGTTGACGCAGCCGCCATTGGGACAGCGTCAGCATGGCCGCGAAGATTACGATCATTCCGGCGGTGGCTAGCGGGATGCTGCTGCGGCCTTTGGGCAAAATCGATAGACGGCCGTAGACGAATTCGATGTGCGCCCAGTAGACCAGCAACGACGTTTTGCCGAACAACATAAATGGACTGAAACCGCGCGTGGCTATCCCCCAGCGGCACCACACAAAAATAGCGAAGGCCAGCAGCAGAAGTATGCCGCAGCGCATCAGGAAAAAATTGGGGCTGCTGTGCCAGTAATCGTAGACGGCATACAGCTTCACGGCCGAATAGTCGAACTCTAAAGCCAGGAGACAGGCTGCAGCACCGATCGCCGCAATCATGGCGAGAGACTGCACTTCTCGGCGCTGCGCGACATCTGAAAGGATGAACAAGCCAAACGCGAGGCCCACAAAAGCAAATCCACACCAGGGAAAAATAGCGAAGAGCCATGTTTGCGGCACATTGTAGGTGTGCACGCCGTTGATGTAGGACTCGAGCATCCAGGGAAGAGAACGCGGGCGGTGGGTGGTCCACAACGGCGGCGTGGCCAATGCGATGATTGCCGCGATGATCAACGACAATGTGATGGTGCGAATGCGGGAGTTTTTTAGTTCATGCGCTGCTTGGTGGCCCGTCGAAGAGTCCCATGAGCGCCGTGCTGCGGTGACCCTCCAGAAAACAGTCATCGTTAGAATCGATATTCCTAAAATGTTGAGTACGTCCACGCGAAACAAATCCGTCCACGGCGACTTGGGGTAGCCCAGGACAAATTCCTGCAGGCGCAGCAGCAACCCAAAACCGAAAATTTGCGTACCGCGCAGAATGGCGGTTTTAAAAATTTCCGCCGTAGGAGTTTGCTTTGCGCTGAGGCGTTCGGTGACTATCGCGAACGACACTCCGGCTAGGAAAATAAAAATTGGCGCGGCCATGGTTGACACTTCCTGCGACCAGCGGTACAAGGCAGTTTTTCGCGCGGCGTCGTTGAGCCAGGAGTCGTAGCAATGTGCCTGGATCATCAACACGCAGGCGAGGCCGCGCATCCAGTCAATGTACGCGAGCCTCTTGAACGACGAGGACTGATCATTGCCCAGTGGTGCCAAGGAGGTTGCCGGTGTCATCGCAGAAAACAGTTGTGAGCTGCGGATGTCAGGTGCGAATTCACGCAGCGATTATGGCCTGGTTGAAATTATTTGCAGAAAGGAAATGTTTGCGGCACGGCGCGTGCGGAATAGTCAGCTTCCCTGCCCCGCGATTCCGGCCAGCGGACTGGACGCTGACGCGTAAAGACGCTTGGGCATGCGGCCAGCGAGAAACGCGTTGCGTCCCGCGATGGTGGCGTCGCGCATGGCTTCGGCCATGAGCACGGCGTCTTGCGCTTCGGCGATTGCGGTATTCATCAGCAAGCCGTCGGCGCCCAGTTCCATCGCGAAAGCGGCATCGGAAGCTGTGCCTACACCGGCGTCAACAATCATGGGCACTTCTGTAATGCGCTCGCGCAAGATGCGCAGATTGGCGGGATTCTGGATGCCGAGGCCTGAGCCGATGGGCGCGGCCAGCGGCATGACGGCCGCGGCTCCGGCGTCGATGAGTTTGCGCGCCACGATTAGGTCATCGTTGGTATAGGGCAAAACGACGAAGCCCTCTTTCACCAGCACCCGGGTAGCTTCGATCAGTTGCTCGGTGTCGGGAAAAAGCGTCTGCTGATCGCCGATGACTTCGAGTTTCACCCAATTGGACAGGCCGACTTCGCGGCCGAGGCGCGCGGTGCGGATGGCTTCTTCGGCCGAATAACAGGCGGCAGTATTCGGCAAGATGAAAAGCTTCTCGCGGTCAATGTAGTCGAGCAGGGATTCCTTGGATTTGTCGGTGAGGTTCACACGGCGCACCGCTACCGTAACCATATCTGCCCCAGAGGCTGCGTGGGCGCGCACCATTTCCTGGAAGCTGCGATATTTTCCGGTGCCGACGATAAGACGCGATTGGAAGGCGCGCCCGGCGATGACCAGTTGATCGGACATGTGAGCTCCAGACTTGATTTTAGTCTTCGGGCGATGGTTCGGCAAACGGGCGGCGTGACTGATAAAGAGCTGACCTACCGATTCAGCAGGGGGCGGGGCTCGGGCGCATCGCCATAAAGTTCTTCGATGGCCTGGCGATAGTGCTGCTCGACGATGCGGCGTTTGAGTTTCAGAGTGAAGGTCAGGCTGCCGTTGTCAAAGGTGAAGTCTTCGGGGAGCAGTGCGAAGCGCTTGATGGTTTCGTACTGCGCGAGGTGGGTGGTGAGGCGCTGCACCTCGGATTGGATTAACGCGCGCACCCACGCGTGCGTGGTCATCTGACGAGTCGAAGCGAAGTTGATGTCTTCTTCCGCAGCTTTGGCGGAGATCGTTACGGGATTGGGAACCAGTAACGCGACGCAGAATTTGCGTTGGTCGCCAACGACCATGGCGTTCAGTAGATACGGACTGCTCTTCAGCGCATTTTCAATGGGCTGAGGAGCGACAAATTTTCCCGCCGCCGTTTTGATTAGGTCTTTCTTGCGGTCGGTGATGAAGAGGTAGCCGTCGTCGTCTATATAGCCGATGTCCCCGGTGCTGAACCAGCCGTCGGTGGTCAGTACTTCACGCGTGGCCTCAGGATTTTTGTAATAGCCCTCCATCACGCAGGGCCCGCGAGCCAGGATTTCTCCATCGGAGGCAATTTTGAGTTCTACATTGGGTATGGCTTTACCGGAACTGCCGGCGCGGCTTTTGGGATAGTTGGAAGTGAGCACGGGCGAAGTTTCCGTCAATCCATAGCCCTGGTAGATGGGGATGCCTATCGCCCAGAAAAACGCCGTCAACTTTTTCGAAAGGGGCGCGCCTCCGGAGAAAACCACGTGCAGTTTACCGCCGGTGGCCGCCCTGATCTTTGAATACACCAATTTATCGGCCAGGGCCCATTGCATTCTCAGGTTGAGGGACGCTTGCGCATCGCCGCAGCGCCATTTGGCGGAGCGATTGGCGACATTCATGGCCCAGTCAAACAGTTTGCGCTTTGCGCCTTCCGCTTTGCTGCCCTGCTCGATCAGTCGCGTATAGATTTTTTCGAAGACGCGAGGGACCGCAGCCATCGTGGTGGGATGCAACTCCAGCATGGCCTGCGAGACCAACTCGACAGCTTCGACATACGCCACGGTGATGCCATGAAATAAAAATGAGTAGTCGATCATGCGGCCGTAAACGTGGGCCAGCGGCAAGAAAGAAAGCGCCAGGTCCGTACGTGGATCGAAACGAATGTCTTTGTGCGTGTCCGTCACATTGGAGCAGAAGTTGGTGTGCGTCAGCATCACGCCCTTGGGCTCGCCGGTGGTGCCGGAAGTGTAGATGAGCGAGGAAAGTTGCGCGGGCAGGACCTGTGATGCGCGCATGCGGTAAGCCGAAATGTCGGCTCCACTGGCTCCGGCGATGAGCGTTTCGTAGCCAAGACACTCCGCCGGCAAGTCCGATCCCGCATTGGCAGCCACGATATGCTCCACGGTTTTGAGTTCCGCGCGGCAAGCGAGGAGCTTTTGCAACTGGCCGACGCCTGAGACAAAAACAATTTTCGCTTCGGAATGATTCAGGATGTAGGTCATGCGCTGCGGCGATTCATTGAAATAAACGGGGACGCTGACGCCACCCGCGCCAGTGATGGCGAAATCCGCGGTGTGCCACTCCGGGCGGTTGGCGGAAAAAATGCCCACGCGATCGCCGGTTTTCACTCCGAGCTCGACGAGAGCGGTGGAGAGACCCGCGACGCGGCGGAGAAATTCCGCGGATGATATGGATTCCCAGCGATCAACGTGACGAATCATTTGCGCGCGGGGGTTCGGTAATTGATCGACGGCGTTCAGGAATCTGGAAGGGAGGGTACCGTAATTCGTCACGTTTTCGACTGTACCGCAGGGATATTTTGAGCGCAATTGCGCGCTGGGCAGCGTACTCTCCACTGACAAATTGGTGCGCGCCTGCGGTCACGCAGCTCCGTGCAAATGCTCAGGGGCTGCGATAGTATGGGCGCAGAGTCATTTATGACGACAATTTCTCAACCATCGGACGTTCTAGCGTCCGTCAACAAAGGTCCTTTCCGAGCGGCTCGCGGCACGCAACTTTCCTGCAAAGGCTGGCAGCAGGAAGCGGCCTTGCGCATGCTGATGAACAACCTCGATCCGGAAGTGGCGGAGAAGCCGGACGACCTGGTTGTTTACGGCGGCACCGGCAAAGCGGCGCGCAACTGGGAATGTTTTCACGCGATCGTGCGCTCGCTCCGCGCGTTGGAGAACGATGAAACTCTGCTGGTGCAATCCGGCAAGCCGGTGGCGGTGTTTCGCACGCATGAACATTCGCCGCGCGTGTTGATCTGCAATTCCAACCTGGTAGGCCACTGGAGTAACTGGGAACGTTTCAACGAACTGGATCGCGCCGGGCTGATGATGTACGGGCAGATGACGGCGGGCAGCTGGATTTACATCGGCACGCAAGGAATTTTGCAGGGCACCTACGAGACGTTTGCGGCGGTGGCCAAAAAACATTTTGCCGGAGATCTCGCCGGCAAACTGGTGGTCACCGGCGGCATGGGCGGAATGGGTGGCGCGCAGCCGCTGGCAGCGACCATGAATGGCGCGGCGTTTCTGGGCATTGATGTGGACCCGGAGCGCATCAAGCGCCGCGTGAAGACCGGCTACTGCGATGTGATGGTAACGAATCTCGACGAAGCGCTGCGCATTCTGAAAAATGCCGTGCGCAAACGCGAAGCGGCTTCGGTGGGCCTGGTGGGAAATTGCGCGGACATTATTCCGGAGCTGGCGAAGCGTGGTGTTGTGCCTGACGTGCTGACGGATCAGACCAGCGCACACGATCCGCTGAACGGATATGTGCCCAACAGCATGAGCTTGGACACCGCCATCGAATTGCGCAAAACGAATCCAGGCGAGTATCAGAAAAAATCCATGGCCGCGATGGCTGCTCACGTCCAGGGCATGCTGGACCTGCAAGATCTCGGGGCCGTTACGTTCGACTATGGCAACAACATTCGAACGTTTGCGTTTGAGCAGGGCCTGAAAAACGCGTACGACTTTCCTGGGTTTGTGCCTGCGTACATCCGACCGCTTTTTTGTGAAGGCAAGGGACCGTTTCGCTGGGCGGCTTTGTCAGGCGAAGCGTCGGACATCGCCCGTACGGACCAGTTGGTGTTGGACATGTTTCCGAACGATGAACATTTGAGCCGGTGGATTAAGCTGGCGCAGAAGCGCGTGCGGTTTCAGGGGCTACCGTCACGGATTTGCTGGTTGGGCTACGGCGAGCGTGACAGATTTGGTTTGGCGTTGAATGATTTGGTTGCGAAGGGTGAACTAAAAGCGCCGATTGTAATTGGCCGCGATCATCTGGATTGCGGATCGGTGGCTTCGCCTTATCGCGAGACCGAATCCATGCTAGACGGTTCTGACGCGGTGGCTGACTGGCCCCTGTTAAATGCGCTGGTCAATACCGCGAGCGGCGCGTCGTGGGTTTCGATTCACAACGGCGGCGGAGTTGGTATCGGTTACTCTCAGCACTCCGGTCAGGTCACGGTCGCTGACGGCACCAAAGAAATGGCCGTGCGGATTGAACGCGTGTTAACGAATGATCCGGGCATTGGGGTGGCGCGGCACATTGACGCCGGATATCCGGAAGCGATCGCTTTCGCAAAAAAGACCGACCTGAAAGTGCCGATGCTGTGACGCGAAGCGTTCCGTCGATCCGCTTTTATATCTTGTAGACCGTGCTGACTTTGCCGACCTCCTTCATAATAGCGGCACTTTGAATCCGCCTACTCTCATCACCGGAGCATCACAGCTTTTGACCTTGCGCGGGCGCGGCCCTCGTCGCGGCGCCGCTTTGCGAAATCTAGGAATCGTGAAGAATGGCGCGGTTCTGCTGCAGGACGGACTGATTGTGGCTGTAGGGACACGCCAAAAAGTGGAAGCTCATCCGCTGGCGCGCACCGCAGATAACTTCGATGCCGGCGGGCGCGTGGTGCTTCCCGGGTTCGTCGATGCGCACACGCACCTAATTCATGCCGCCAGCCGCGCGGAAGAATATGAATTGCGGATTACCGGAGCGAGCTACGAAGAAATCGCCAAACGCGGCGGCGGGATTCTCAGTTCGGTGGCCAAGCTGCGCGCCGCTACTGCCGATGCACTGAAACAACGCGCGCTCACTACGCTGAAACAATTCGCGGCTTACGGGACGACGACCATTGAAGCGAAGAGTGGTTATGGGCTGGATGCCGCGAGCGAACTGAAGACCTTGCAACTGCACAAGCAATTGGCAGCGGAACAGCCGCTGGAGATTGTGTCGACATTTCTCGGCGCGCACGTTGTGCCGGCAGAATTTCGAGGCCGTCCATCCGGCGCGACGGAATACATCGCGCTGCTCAGCGAAAAGCTAATTCCGGAGGTAGTCGCGCAACGGCTCGCGGAATTCTGCGATGTTTTTTGCGAGCGCGGAGCTTTTAGCGTCGTGCAATCAAGACAGGTTCTGGAAGCGGGGAAACGCAACGGGCTGGAACCGCGCATGCACTCGGAGCAGCTTACGCGCACCGGTGGAACGCAGTTGGCAGTAAGACTGAGCGCAGCGAGTTGCGATCACCTGGAAAAAATAAATCGCGCGGACATTCGCGCGCTGGCGAAATCGAATACCGTTGCTACGCTGCTTCCCGGCTGCGATTTTCATCTGGGGCTGCAGCCGTACGCCCCGGCGCGGGCTTTGATCGATGGCGGAGCGATCGTGGCGCTGGCCACAGATTTCAATCCTGGCACAAGTCCCACGGTGAGTATGCCCATGATTTTGTCGTTGGCGTGCACGCAATTACGCATGACGCCTGCAGAAGCCATCATGGCGGCAACGATTAACGCGGCGTACTCGTTGGGCCGCAGCAAGCAAATGGGCTCGCTGGAAGTTGGCAAGCAGGCGGACATGGCGGTCTTCGAAGTGGATGACTATCGCGAAATTCCCTATTATTTTGGAATGAACGCCTGTCACACCACGTTCAAGCGCGGAAACATTATCCATTCCCGTTCGTCAGCCAACACGTTTTGAAATGATCTTCGTCGTCTAACGGAAAAACTAAATATGACCCGATTGATTGAGTGCGTTCCCAATTTTTCAGAAGGCCGCGACCCCGCAAAGGTGGACGCTATCGTGGCGGCCATGAGCAGCGTGCCGGGCGTGTATGTGCTCGATCGCGAGATGGACGGCGACCACAATCGCTGCGTGGTGACGCTGGCCGGCGAGCCAGAGGCGGTCGCGGAGGCGGCGCTACTCGGCGTGGGTAAAGCTGCGGAGTTGATTGATCTGACCGTTCACCAGGGGGCGCACCCGCGCGTCGGCGCTACGGACGTGGTGCCGTTTATCCCCATCGAGGGAGTGGCACTGGAAGATTGCGTGGCGCTGGCGCGGCGCGTTGGGAATGAAATCTGGAAGCGCCATCGCATCCCGGTATTTTTCTATGAAGCGGCCGCCACGCGGCCTGAGCGCACCAATCTTGAGAATATCCGTCGCGGACAGTTTGAAGGCCTACGCGAGGAGATCAAGCGCAATCACGATCGTCAACCGGATGTCGGTGAGCCGAAACTGCATCCCACCGCCGGGACTACAGTGGTCGGCGCGCGCAAATTTCTGGTGGCTTACAACGTCAATCTAAATACTTCCGACATCGGCATTGCCAACAAGATTGCCAAAGCGATTCGCTTTTCGTCGGGCGGGTTGCGCCACGTGAAGTCCATGGGCGTGGCGCTGAAAGCGCGAAACCTCGCGCAGGTATCCATCAACCTGACGGACTTTGAAGCCACGCCCATGCATCGCGTATACGAAATGGTGAAACGCGAAGCGGAGCGTTACGGCGCGATTCCCGTGGGTAGCGAAATTGTCGGGCTGGTTCCGAAAAAAGCGCTGGAGATGGCGGCGGATTTCTTTCTACAGCTGGAGGATTTTTCGCCTTCGCAGGTTTTGGAAAATCGCCTGCAGGCAGCGCTCGCTGGCGCTCCGCCTGAATCCACTGTCGCGCCAGGAAAGTTTGCGGTGCTGGCCAAGCCATTCCTGGAAGCTGTGGCGGCGCCCACCGCAACGCCCGGCGGCGGCAGTGTTTCAGCATTTGCCGGCGCGCTCGCGGGCGGACTGGGACAAATGGTTGCAGGCTTGTCAAGGAAGAAAAAGTCACAAGCGGCCTTCGTGGTGCAACTGTCCGATGCGCTGGAGCAAATGCGTCGTACCACAGAAGACTTGACACACGCAATCGATCGCGACTCCCAAGCGTTTGACGCTGTGATGGAGGCGTTCCGCCTGCCGCAAGGGGACGCAGGAGAAACCAAGGCTCGCGATGCTGCCATTCAGGCGGCCACGCGCGGCGCCGCGGACGCTCCTTTGCAGGTGACCGATGTGACAGTTGCGCTTTTCGAACAACTGGGACAACTGGAGACTATCGCCGCCGCATCCATGCGTTCAGACTTGCAAGTGGCCCGTTATATGGCGGCGGCTGGCGCGCGAGGTTCGCTGGCGAATGTGGAGATCAACCTCGATAGCCTGACGGATGCCGCGTATGTGTCGAAAGTAAAAGCTGCGGTCGCAGCGCTGCGAGGACGCCTCGATAAGACTCCAGCCGCATAAGAAGTTTTAAGAATTACAAGCGGCATGCCTTTTGAAAGGAACACCAAAATGATCTTGCGGATGAATTCAAGCAACATTGCTCCGACTGCAGTGGTGACAGTTATGGTTCGGACGTTGGCGATTGCGGCATTGATGGCGCTGACCTTGGCGTTGCCGAAACCCGCGCGCGCCGGACGGTTGGCCGCCGACACCATCGCGCTGTTTCCAAAAGAAATTGGCGAATTCGCTTACGCTGACCTGAAAAAGGCGCGGACGCTGCCGTGGTTTCCGCAACTGCAGGAACAATTATTGCCCGACCGCTTCAAGCAGTTCGAACGCTTCCTGGCATCCGCAGGCGTGGACCCCAATTCGCAAGTGGAAGAACTGGCGTGGGGGCTGGTTCCCGAAGGCGTGACCAGCAAATCCGGCGCAACGGGATCCTCGGCGGTGCCGACGGGAGAACAGATTGTTGGCGTGGCGCTGGGAAATTTCAATCCCGGCACGACCGAGTCGTACTTCAAGCAGCAAAAATTGCCGACGTTTAAGGCCCGCGGCTACACTTTGTATGCCTTTGGCACCGGGGCGGGACCGAATGATTTGTTTTTCCTGTTCATCGATTCGAATACCGCGGCGTTTGGCCACCGCAAACTGCTGGAAAAAATGATTGAAGTGCGCTTCGGCGGCGAAGAAGGCCTGCTGCGCAACGACCAGTTTTATCCACTGATTAACGATGCCAACGGCACGGGCACGGTATGGGCGGTACTGAATCCGGCGTATACCCGGCTGGCCATGTCCCAGCTGGCTCCGGAAGTGCAGCAATTCCCCGAGGCTGCCAAGCTGGTGACGCGCATGCGCAACATGATCATCAGCGTGGATGCCAGCAATTCGCTGGACGGAAAATTTCAGGCTGTGTGCGGTTCGACGGAAGACGCCAATACGTTGGCGCAACTGCTGTCGGCGGGATTTTTGTACAAACGCTACCAGGCGCAGAAAGACAATCCGGAAATGGCCGACCTGCTCGACAAGGCGCGCGTTTCCCCCGCGGGAGATCGCGTGGTGCTGACCATGACCTTAACCAACGATCAGGTAAGCTCGTTGATCAAGCACAATACTTTCGCGTTCAAAATGTAATCTGTCGAAAAATTCTAAGCTGTGTGCTTCGCGGAAAGTTTCTGATGGTTCCCACGTTAAAGACCCACCCTGCAAAGACCTTAGGGTGGGCACCCTTCGCGAATTCTTGACACTGAGGTATTCCAGGCGGCGTCAGCCGCCGGATACCGCTGCGCTGACATACTTGGTTAAACGTGTGATTTTTCTGTCTGCTCGCAATTCGCTTTCCACCTGATCCACACCGGCGATGGTTTTTGCTGCTTCCTTCGCGGCGGCTGCTCCTGGATTCGCTGGGGTGATTACCGCCACTTCGATGCGGTCCGGCGAACGCGTCACCATAACTTCCAGTCCACGATTTGAATTCTCAAGCTTCTCAATTTCCTGCTTGCATACCGTGATGGTCGCGGATTGCAGGTCGCTCACAGCGGTGCCGTCCAGCCCGGCGGCATCCGCGAAATAGCGCGCCACTCCTCCGGCGGCGGCCACCAGGCGCGCGTCGGCGTCCATGTGCAGGGCGATTTTTTGCGTTTCAGTGGCCACGGGTATCGGAAGCAATGGACATGTCGCAAGCTTCGCGACAGTCTGGACAGTAGTAGAGTCCGTCCATGCACAAGCGCACGCTCAGTTGGCCCTGGCAGATGGTGCAATATTTTTCGCAGACACAATTCTCTTCGGTCTTGTCGCACTGGATGCAAACCACGGGAGCGCGCATGAGGGCCTCTGAGGAAACTGTACCTGACGTTGGGAGGATGCGGCAAGGTCGCGGAGACTTACCGTTGTGGGAAATAACAGCCATTCGTGACAGCATACGTGCCATCCGTTCCGGCTTTTTGACGGGCCGCAGGACGGATGTTAAACTCCTTTTTCTGTCCCGATGCGAGTGGAGAACACCCGTCGACTCACCTGTCATTTCCGATCTGCGCAAAACGCCTCTCCATTCCGTGCACCGTCGTTTGGGCGCGAAAATGGTGAATTTTGGCGGCTGGGATATGCCTGTCGAATATCCGGCGAGCGGCGGGTTGGTTACCGAACATAAGGCGGTGCGCTCGGGTGTAGGCGTGTTCGATGTGAGCCACATGGGTGACATTCGCATCCGATCCGGCAGTGCGCCGGGCGGGGCTTTAGCCGCTGTACAGTACATCTCCATGAATGACGCTTCTCGGCTGGCCATCGGTCAGGCGCATTACTCGGCCATGTTGTATCCCGCAGGCACGTTCGTGGACGATGTGATTGTGCACCGACTGGGAGAAGACGATTTTCTGCTGGTGATTAACGCCGGAACGCGCGAGAAGGACATCAGCTGGGTGCGGGAAAATACCAAAGGCTTTGACTGCCACATCGAAGAGCTGAGCGACGCGTATACGCAGCTGGCTATCCAGGGGCCGCTCGCCGCGGAGGTGTTGCAGAAACTGACGGACGCGAATCTCGGCGCGATTAAAAATTACTGGTTCACGCATGGTACCGTTTGCGGATTGAGCAATACGCTGATCGCGCGAACTGGCTACACCGGCGAGGACGGTTTTGAAATATATGTGCCGTCGAATGTGGCCGCGAGCGAGATGGTGTGGAACAAAGTGAGGGAGGCCGGCAAGGAATTTGGAATTATTCCCTGCGGGCTGGGCTGCCGGAATACGTTACGGCTCGAAGCGAAGATGGCGCTCTACGGCCACGAGATCAGCGAGACGATTAATGTATGGGAAGCGGGCCTGGAACGCTACTGTAGAATGGAAAAAGGCGATTTTGTCGGCCGCACGGAATTGCAGCGCGCGAAAGATGCGGGCGCGACGCGCACTTTGGTCGGGTTAGAGATGGTGGAGCGTGGAATTGCGCGTGATGAATATCGAGTTTTGAACGAAAAGGGCGAAGCCATCGGGGTGATTACCAGTGGCTCGCCATCGCCGACGCTGTGCAAGAATATTGCGCTCGCTTATGTGCCGCCGGCGCGGTCCGCGATTGGGACAGAAGTGTACGTGGAGATCCGCAGCCAGAAAGCGAAAGCGCACGTGGTGGCGACACCGTTCTACAAAAGGGCTAAAAAATCAGCGGCGCAGCAGACCGCGACCACGGGTTAACGAGTATTTGCCGCCCGGCCGAGAGGAAGACATGACTTACCCAGCGTCCTACCGCTACACGAAGCAACACGAATGGATTGATGTGAAAGACGGCGTCGGCACGATCGGCATTACCGACTACGCCCAGCACGAACTGGGCGATGTGGTCTTCGTGGAACTGCCCAAGCCCGGTGCGAAGATCGAAGCGGGAAAATCTTTCGGCACGGTGGAATCCGTCAAGGCCGTGAGCGAAATTTACGCGCCGGTATCGGGAGTGGTCACGGAAGCCAACGGTGATCTGGAGGCCACGCCTGAAAAACTGAATTCCGATCCGCACAGCGCCGCGTGGCTGATCAAAATTTCCATGGCTGATTCCAGTGAGGTTTCTAAATTAATGGATGTGAAGGCTTATGAAGCGTTCATCGCGGAGAAAGAAAAGGAAGCGTCGGCCTGATGCGCTATCTCCCGAAGAGCCCCGACGAACGGAAGGAAATGCTGGCGGTCGTTAACACCAAAACCATCGACCAGTTGTTTGCGAGCATTCCCGAACAGTACCGGCTAAAAAAAGCGTTGAACCTGCCGGGACCGTTCTCTGAAGCGGAAATCATCAAGTATTTCAAGGACCGCGCCGGCGAAAATTCGCTGGGCTACACAAGTTTTCTGGGCGCCGGTATCTACAATCATTTGCGTTCGGTGATTACCGACACGATTATTCAACGCGGTGAATTCCTGACTTCCTACACGCCGTATCAGGCGGAAATCACGCAAGGCACGCTGCAGGCTATCTTTGAATTCCAGACGCTGATGTGCCAGTTGACCGGGCAGGAAGTTGCCAACGCTTCGATGTACGACGGCTCGACGGCCACGACGGAAGCGGTGCTGATGGCCGAACGGCTGACGGGGCGGCGGCGTGTGCTGGTAGCGCGCTCGCTGCATCCGGAATATCGCGCGGTGCTGAAGACCTATTCGAAAAATTCCGGGCTGACGGTGGAAGAACTTCCCGTGGAGGCTAACGGAACGCTGGACGCCAAAGCACTGCAGGCCAGTTTGAAAGACGATGTGGCCGCGGTCCTGGTGCAATCGCCGAACTTTTTTGGCGTTATCGAACCGGTGGGGGAACTGGCGGACGCGGTACACAAATCCGGCGCACTGCTGGTAGTGTCCATCACCGAAGCTGTTTCGTTGGGTGCGGTGAAGCCGCCGTCACAAGCGGACATCGTGGCCATGGAAGGACAAAGTTTTGGATTGCCGCCAAGTTACGGTGGGCCTTACGTCGGCGTGATTGCTTCGCGCGAGAAATTTGTGCGGCAGATGCCTGGACGATTGGTGGGGCAAACTACCGATTCGAATGGGCGGCGCGGATTCGTGTTGACGCTGGCGACGCGTGAGCAACATATTCGCCGCGAGAAGGCCACTTCGAATATCTGCACCAACCAGGCGCTGTGCGCGTTGGCGGCGACCGTGCATCTGTGCCTGCTGGGCAAAGAAGGTCTGCGCGAGATGGCGCACCAGAATTTGTCCAAGGCGCGCTTTGCTCTGACGGAGCTGGAGAGAATTCCCAGTGTGCGCCGCGCATTTGATGGGCCGTTTTTCAACGAATTTACCGTGGAGCTGCCGCGTTCCGTAAAAATGGTGAACGCGCAATTGCTGCGCGACAAGATCATCGGACCGTTTGTGCTGGGCCGCGACTATCCGGAGATGAGCAAGCATGCGCTGGTGTGTGTAACAGAAACGACTACGCGTGCGGAGATTGAGCGATTTACGGGCGTATTGCGGGCGGCGCTGGAACAGCCTTTTTAGCAAAGGCGCCCCTGCCTCACAGAATTTAGTCGCAGCGTCATCGGCGATAAGGGACAAATCTTGAGCGAGCATTTCGAAAAATCGTCACGGCACACCAGTCAGAATGAGGGTTTGATCTTTGAGAAATCCTCGCGTGGAAAACGCGCGTTCGAATTGCCGCCGCTGGATGTGCCGGAAGCCGACGCCGCGACACAATTGGGCGCCAGTTATCGTCAGGACGGCGTGCCGGGTTTTCCGGAGGTCAGCGAGATTGAAGTTTTGCGGCACTTCACGCGGCTTTCCACCTGGAACTACGCCATTGACCTGGGAATGTACCCGCTGGGCTCCTGCACCATGAAATACAATCCACGCGTGAACGAATTCGTGGCGCGACTGGATGGCATCGCCACGGAGCACCCCTATCAGCCGCAAGAACTTTCGCAAGGCTGCCTAAAAATCATCAAGCTGCTGGAAGATTGCCTGCTGGAAATCACCGGGATGGACTCCATCACCCTGCAACCTGCGGCGGGCGCGCAGGGAGAGCTCACCGGCTTGCTGCTGATTCGCGCGTATCTGGAAAAGCGGGGCAATCCGCGCAAGAAAGTTTTGATTCCGGACTCCGCGCACGGCACGAATCCGGCGACTGCGGTGATCGCCGGCTACCAGGTAGAAAACATCAAGTCCGAATCGCACGGTCAGATTGATGTCGACAAGTTGCGCGAACTGGTGACCGATGATGTCGCGGCGTTGATGATCACCAATCCTTCCACGTTGGGAATTTTTGAACCGCGCATTGCGGAAATCGCTGAGATCCTGCACCAGCGCGGCGCGCTTCTGTACATGGACGGCGCGAACATGAATGCGCTTACCGGTATTACGCGGCCCGGCGATATGGGGGTGGACGTGATGCACCTCAACCTGCACAAAACATTTTCCACGCCGCATGGTGGCGGGGGGCCGGGCGCCGGCCCGGTGGCCATGAAGAAAATCCTTGAGCCGTTCCGGCCTACTCCTGTGCTGGTGGAAAAAGAAGGCGGGCGGCTGGCGCTTGAGAACGTCCGCGCGGAATCCATCGGGCGCGTGAAAGCTTTTTCAGGGAGTTTTGGCGTACTGGTGCGCGCGCTGGCTTACATTCTCGCTTACGGTCCGGGGATTCGGCAGGCTACGGAAGACGCGGTGCTCAACGCTACCTACATTCGCAAAAACCTGGAAGGCATTTTTGATCTGCCTTATTCCCTGCCGTCCATGCACGAGGTGGTCTTCAGCGACGCGCTCCAGAAGAAGAATGGCGTGAACACGATGGATATTGCCAAGCGGCTGATTGATTATGGCTTTCATCCGTACACCACGGCGTTTCCGTTGATTGTGCCGGGCGCTTTGATGATCGAGCCGACGGAATCGGAATCCCGGGAAGAGTGCGACCTGTTCATCAACGCTATGAAGGCGATCGCCAAAGAAGCGGCGACCAACCCGCAAATTGTAAAAACCGCGCCGCATTCCACGCGCGTTGGCCGACTGGATGAAGTCGGAGCTGCGCGTAAGCCGATTCTGCGCTGGAATCCGGCGCCGGCGAATTCCAACGCCGCGGACTAATATGTCCTTCAGCCATTGAACGTAAAAAGACCGGACAAAACGTCTGCCCGGGCTTATTCCTCGCCAAAAAATGCAAGTTGTTAGCGCGCCATGCGCGGCATTTGCTCCGGTCCAAAGGAAGTTGAAGTAGGAGTATCCACGGTTCGCCCTTGTCGGGCAGGCAAAGGACGCGGTGCCGCGGCGGGCTCCAGGCGACGCGCGGGCATGGCCAGGTTTTCGCCCTCACGCACGAAGCTCAATCCGTTTTTCTCTTCATTGCAATCGATGCACACGAGATCGCCGACCTGCACCTGATCGGTGGCCAGCAAATTGGCCAGCGGATAAACAACATGGCGTTCGATCGCGCGCTTCAGGTGGCGTGCGCCGTAACGCTGGTCGGTACCCTCTTGCAGCAAAAATTCCCGGCCCGCATTGGTGACGCGGAAGAGGAACTGGCCCTTGGCGGTTTGCAGCACGCGCTTCTGCACGTGCTCCAGTTCGATTTCCAAAACCTGCTCAAGCTGTGCTTTCTTCAAGGGGTGAAAGACCACAATTTTGTCGAGGCGGTTCATGAATTCCGGCGAGAACTTGCGGCGCGCCGCTTCCACCGCGGTGCGCTCGATTTTGTCGTTCAAAGTATTGGCCGGCTTGTCGGTCGGCTGAATAAAGCCCATGCCGCCGTTCATCATTTCCGTAATTTCGCCGCCGCCCAGGTTGGAGGTCAGGAAAATTACCGTCTGCGAAAGATCCACGCGGCGATTGTCGCCAAGCGTCAAAGTGGCTTTGTCCAAAATTCCCAACAACAATTGCCACAGAGCATCGGACGCTTTTTCGATCTCATCGAACAGCAGGAAAGAGAGTTTCAGTTTTTCTGTGTGGCAGGCCGCCAGCGCTTCCTGGGTGATCAGCGGATGTGTCTCGCGATGGCCCAAGTAGCCTGGTGGCGAGCCAATCAATTTGGCGATTTCGTGAGAGTGCTGGAACTCCGCGCAGTCTACCTTAATAATGGCGCGCGGATCGCCAAACAAAATTTCCGCAGCCGCTTCGACGATGCGTGTTTTGCCCGAGCCCGTGGGGCCAAGGAACAGCAGGTTGCCCACCGGGCGTCCCGGAGAATTCAAGCCCGCGCAGAAGACCTGATACATATCCACCAGCGACTGCACGCCTTCGGCTTGTCCAACAATCTTGGCGCGCAGCGAAGATTCGAAATCGCGGGTATTGGAACTGCGAATGGATGGATCGAGTTGTTGTCGGACAGCGGCTTTCATTTTCCCCAGTCCTTCTTCGCCTCGGAAATTCTGCGGGAGGCGACGGAAGTCTCAAGCTACGCTTGGGCTGAGATAGTGCATGGGGAGTGCCATTTGTCTAAAAACTTGCCACTGGCAGAAGTGTGAGTGCTATCAATAAGTTAGAAGGGTTCCAGTTACGGAAACCGTCTCACGGGCTGAGACACTGTTTCACGTTAGGGCAATCTGAGAGGGATGAAACAGTTTGTGTCAGGCGCCGCACGACAAAAACAGGCAGCGGACGCAACCGCGCCGGCTGCCCGTTTTCTAAAATGGGATAGATTTAGCGGTCCGTTTTCTTGCGCCCTTGTGGAGCGCCAGCGGGAGTCGCGGCCGGCAACGCCGCGCGCGATTTTCTCGGCTCCGCAACCACCTCTGTAGGCGCGTCCACGGACTTGCCGTCGTGGACCTTGTCGGCTGCGGCCGCGCGAGCCACCAGTGGAGGAGCGTTGCTGACCAGTGCGCCCTCGCCCTCGCGAACGAAGGTGAGCAAATTGTGCTCGCCATCCCAATCCACCCGCACCAGGTCGCCGAGTTGCACTTGTTCCGTGGCCAATAAATTGGCCAGCGGATACACAACGTGGCGTTCGATGGCGCGTTTGAGGTGTCGCGCGCCGTAGCGCTGGTCGGTCCCTTCCTTTAAGAGGAAGTTACGTCCTGAATCGGTAACGCGGAAGAGAAACTGTCCCTTGGCGGTTTCCAGCACGCGACGCTGCACGTTGCCCAACTCGATCTGCAAGACTTCTTCGAGCTGTTCGCGCTGCAGCGGGTGGAAAACCACCACTTTGTCGAGGCGGTTCATGAATTCCGGCGAGAATTTCTTCCGGGCAGCTTCGAGTGCCGTACGTTCGACTTTCTTGTCGAGTCCGGCAATGGGCTTGTCCTTCGGTTGAATGAAACCAAGGCCGCCGGTCATCATTTCGGTGATCTCTCCGCCGCCGAGGTTGGAGGTGAGAAAAATCACCGTCTGCGACAGGTCTACTTTGCGATTGTCGCCCAAGGTCAACGTGGCTTTATCCAACATGCCCAGCAGCAACTGCCACAGGGAGTCGGAAGCCTTTTCGATTTCGTCGAAAAGCAGGAAAGACAACTTCAGCTTGTCCGTGTGGCTCTTGGACAACTCTTCCTGGGTGATCAGTGGATGGGTTTCGCGGTGGCCCAGATAGCCCGGAGGCGAGCCAATCAACTTGGCGATTTCGTGAGAGTGCTGAAATTCCGCGCAGTCCACCTTGATGATCGCCCGGGCGTCGCCGAATAGAATTTCCGCGGCGGCTTCCACGATACGCGTTTTGCCGGACCCGGTGGGTCCGAGCAGCAGCAAGTTGCCAACGGGGCGGCCCGGTGAGTTCAAACCGGCGCAGAACACCTGGTACAGTTCCACCAGGGCTTGCACTCCTTCGTCTTGACCCACGATTTTCGCGCGCAGCGACGTTTCGAAATCCAACGTGCCGGTGCTTCGTTTGTTGGGGTCGAGCGGAAGTATGGTTGTACTCATGACCGCCTCCTTGCGCCACGTAGCAGCGATGGCGCATTACCGAATCGCACACCGCTCCGGTCAAATTGATCCAACTTGACCTGAAGCGTTGACTGCAGGAGCCGTAGTTGTAAGAGCAACTCCTGTGCCACTGCTGGCGATTCAGAAATCCGGAATAGCGGCGGAAACACGTCCGCCAGTTCGAGATGCAGGGACCGTAGGTTGGATACCAATTTTTGTACCGCGGGAGAGTCGGGATCCGCGAGATCTAGCCGGCCATTCAGCTGTTGGCGCAAGGAGCGCCAATTCAGTTCGATAAAAGGGTGCTTCTTGGTGACCTGGCGAACCACCTCGTCGGTGATGCGTGCGCGGGTTCCCAGGCGGGCCAAGTGAATTTGCTGCACTTTTCCGCCGCGGCGCACGTTGTGCACCAGGTAAAAGGTGTTCCCTTTTCGGCGAACGAAGGCCATGACTGTCACCCGAAAGTTACTCAGTAGCTGTAGTGTATTTCGCTTCCACTACACCGTCAATCTATTGATGAGTGATTCTGAAATAGGTTGCATCCAACTAGTAACGATAAATTAAATGCTCTGCGTTCGAATCGTTCATCAATTTTTTCGTTTCGTTTCATCAGTGTTTCAGGAAGCGGTCTTTTTTGTGTTGCGCGCTTCCACTTTGTTAAACACTGCTGCGGGATTTTTGTCTTGTTTCGCCTGCCTCGCTGGCTCTAGGATGGGCGCTGCTTTTTCCTGGAGCACGGCGCCATGTCTTCCTGGGATCCGGTGTACAAGCTGGTGCAACAAATCCCTCGCGGAAGGGTTCTAACCTATGGGGCATTGGCTAAAGCCCTGCGCCTTCCTGGCGGCGCGCGTACCGCCGGCCGCGCAATCTCTGCTACTCCTTCCGGTAAAGGCATTCCCTGGCATCGTGTTATCGGCGCTAACGGGCGAATTCTGATTCGCGGGCCGCACGCCATGCTGCAGAAAAAGCTTCTCGAAAGCGAAGGTGTCGAGGTTGTGGAATTGCGGATCAAGATTCGCGAGCATTTGTGGAAAGTTCCCTCCGGCAAATCTTCGTCAAAATCGAAAAAGAGCAAGAAGTTCACGCGCTCTGACTCCAACTAATACGTAAATTTTGCGCGGCTGGATTTCGTCAAAGAGACCGTTCCCGCCAAAATGTGTGCGATTTACAGCTGTGCTATAACTCTTGCAGATGAATAATTCGATTCTGCAGGTGGAGAATTTGTACAAGCGCTATGGCGACGTGGAAGCCGTGCGTGGCGTGAGCTTCAATGTGGAAGAAGGCGAAGTTTTCGGGTTGCTGGGGCCGAATGGAGCAGGTAAAACTTCCACGGTGGAAATTCTCGAAGGGCTGCGGACGCCTGATTCCGGACGCGTGTCCGTATGCGGATTGGATCCGCAGAAAAACCCGCAGGAACTAAAACACGAAATCGGCGCGGCGCTGCAGGCCACTTCTCTGCCCGACAAATTGCGAGTCATGGAGGCGCTGCGGCTGTTTTCCAGTTTTTACCATCGCAAACGAAGTCCGGAGGAGTTACTGAAGCGCTTTGGACTGGAAGAAAAGCGCGACACGTTTTACAGCCAGCTTTCCGGCGGACAAAAGCAGCGGCTGGCGCTCGCCATGGCGCTGATCAACGATCCCAAAGTGCTCTTCTTCGATGAACCAACTTCGGGGCTGGACCCGCAGGTACGCCGCGAAATCTACGACATCATCGCGGAGCTGCGGAACGAAAAGAAAACCATTGTGATGACCACGCACTATATCGAAGAAGCCGAGCGCCTGTGCGATCGGGTGGCTATCGTGGACCACGGGCAGGTTATTGCGCTGGGTACACCCCGAGAACTGAAAGAGCGCTCGGGCGACAAGACGCGCCTGGAAGTGCGGCTGGCACGACCGGAACCACAGGAAGTCTTAAAGAACCTGGAAGGCGTTTCGGAATGCCGAATTCTCGGCGATAGTTATGTTCTGCAATGCCAGCGGCCGCCGCAGGCTATCGTTTCACTGGTGAAGCACCTGGAGGTGCAAGGCAACGAACTGGTGTCGCTGGAGATTGCCACTCCTTCGCTGGAGGACGTTTTTATTGAGATGACTGGCAGGAGGTTACGCGATTGAGCAACTTCCTCGCGCTGACGCGCATGCGCATACAACTGACGTTGCGCAACAAAATGTTTCTATTCTTCAGCGTGATCATGCCCTTCGGATTTTTCTTTCTGTACGCCGGGGTTTTTGCCAAGGGCGTGCCCGACGGTGTGAGGTACTTGCTCGGTCCGGTGATGGGACTGACGGTTATGGGCAGCTTCTGGGGATTGAGCGCGGCGCTGGTGCTGTTCCGCGAGCAAGGAATTCTGCGGCGCTTCCACGTGACGCCGGTCACGCCGAGCGACATGCTGGCTTCCAGCGTTGTTTCCAACTACGTGCTGACACTCCCAACGGTAATTATCGAAATGCTTTTTGCGCGGCTATTTTTTCATGTGACCAGTTTCGGCGATGTAGTGGCCGTTTTTATCCTAGTGACAGTAGGGACGGTTTCGTTCGCATCGCTGGGGCTAGTGGTGGCCAGCGTAACTAACACCATGCAGGAAACGCAGGTCATCAACCAGTTGTTGTGGTTGCCGCTGATTTTTCTTTCCGGCGCGACTGTGCCGCTGCCGTCGCTGCCCGCAGTGGTGCAACGCGTGGGCGTCTTCCTTCCAGCGACCTACCTGGTGAACAGCCTGCAGCGGGCTATCTATTTGTCGGTTCCGGTCGGCAAGCTGCTGCTCGATGTGCTGGCGCTTTGTTTCTGGGCGGCCACTACTTTCTTTGTGTCTTCGCAATTGTTCCGCTGGGAGCCGGAATCAAAAATACCGCGCAAAGCCAAACTGTGGGCGCTGGCTACGGCGATTCCGTTTCTGATTCTGGGCTTGTACGAAAATCGCACGGGGCGGTTGCTCGCGGAATCGCAGGCCGCTTACCATGCGGTGGATACCGGGCGACACGCAGACGCCCCCACAGGGGACACGCAAAATCCCCCGCATCCCAACCAGTAGTTCACCGAGCGCTGTTCGCGAAAAAACTCCACGCCATATTGGTTCTTGATTCTGGACTCTGGCGGAATACTCTCAATTGACGCTCTCTACGCGGTACCGTATTCTCCATTTCTAACGGGTTTTACACCTACAGGAGCAGGCATGCCGGTTCAGAAGACAGAAAAAATTTGGCATAACGGAAAATGGATCAACTGGGACGATGCGCAATTGCACGTGCTTTCCCACGTGGTGAGCTACGGCTCGGCCGTTTTTGAAGGCATACGTTGCTACGAAACCAAGCAGGGTCCGGCAATTTTCCGTTTGCGCGAGCACATGACGCGCCTGGTGAACTCCGCGAAAATTTACCGTATGGATCTGGCGTACACCGCCGAGGATTTTAGCAATGCCGCGACGGAGCTGGTGCGCCGGAACAAATTGAACTCCTGTTACGTGAAGCCGATTGTGTTGCGCGGCTACGGCGAAGTTGGCGTGAATCCTCTGAATTCTCCTATCGATGTGTACATGGCTTGCTGGTCGTGGGGCGCGTACCTGGGACCGGAAGCGCTGACCAAGGGCGTGGACATTGGCGTCAGCTCCTGGACGCGCATCGCTCCGAACACCCTGCCAGCGATGTCGAAGGCCGCCGCAAATTACATGAATTCGCAATTGATTCGCATGGAAGCCACCTTCAACGGATATGCCGAAGGCATTGCACTGGATTCCGGTGGCCATGTCAGCGAGGGCTCCGGCATGAACGTGTTTCTGGTACACGACGGAACGCTCTACACTCCGCCGCTGGCTACCAGCATTTTGCCGGGCATCACGCGAGATACCGTCGTAAAGCTCGCCGAAGATATGGGCATTCCGGTGAAAGAAACTGTTATTCCGCGCGAGATGTTGTACATCGTGGACGAAGTGTTTTTTGTGGGCACTGCGGTGGAAATCACGCCGATTCGGTCGGTTGATCACATCGTCGTTGGCAATGGCGTGGCCGGTCCCATTACACGGAAACTGCAGGACGAATTTTTTGGGCTTACCAGCGGGTCCAAACCGGATCGGCACAACTGGCTGACGCCAGTAAACAGCCCGGTGGCGGCGGCTTCGCGCTAAATTGCTTTTTCCAGGCGGCAAATTCGAAAACCGTATTTAACTACGAAGGGTGCAGCACCCTGTTGGGCATCCAGGCCCTCACGAAACATGCGCGCCGCTTCTTGTAGTCTCATCGCACACTTCAAGCTAAAATCTCCCGCAGTTCGCGCCGCGTGTTTTTCCGGCCCGGAGGATTCTGCATGTACACCAATGCGCAAAAGCTGACGGCGGAGTTCCTGGGGACATTTGCGCTGGTTTTTTTTGGCGAAGGCACGCTGTGCGCCGATCAGTTTCTACATGGCACTGGGAATATCGGGCTTATTGGCGTCGCCCTCGCCCACGGACTCGCTCTGGCGATCATGATTTCCGCCATCGGGCACATTTCCGGCGGTCACTTTAATCCTGCCGTGACCATCGGCTACTGGGTCACCAAGCGGCTCAATACTCTCGACGTGATTTTGTACTGGGTCGCGCAACTTGCGGGCGCCATTGCCGCGGCTTTTGTTTTGAAGGCCATCGTCCCCGATGAAACCTGGCGAGCGGTAGCTCTGGGTACCCCGGAATTCGCGCGCGATTTTCCGCGCTGGGCAGGAATGGCGTTCGAAGCTACCGGAACATTTTTTCTGGTGTTCGTGGTTTTTGCCACCATGCTCGACGATCGCGGAACTTTCCGATCTGTCGCAGGATTTGGCATCGGCCTGGTCTATGCCTTGGGCGTTCTTGTTGCCGGTCCGTTTACCGGTGGTGCTTTGAATCCCGCGCGTGCGTTTGGGCCGGCGCTGGCAGCGACGCACTGGGCTAACCACGGTGTTTTCTGGGTCGGCCCGCTGGCCGGTGGATTTGCCGCCGCGCTGCTGTACGATTTTCTCTATTTGAAACGCGCCCAGATTTGAGCGCGATTCAGTGCCCAAGGAACGTCACTTCGCGCTTCCGGTCAAGCGGTACTCGTGTGTCTTTCTTGTAACAGGCTCAGGTAACTAGGCTGTAAACCGCCTGCGCTTGTGTTCTTGCTGCGTGGTTCTCAGCAATGTTAGTGTCCGATATAAGCTGCAGTTTCGCGGGGTTAATATCTCTATGGCCTTAAGCATCGACGACCTTCTACGCCGTGCTGTGGAAAGCAAAGCCTCCGACCTGCATCTAAAAGTCGGCAATCACCCGTATCTGCGGATTGACGGCGTGCTCATGCCGCTCTCTGACGTGCCCCGCGTAACGCCCGAAGAAATGCTCTCGATGGCGTTTAGCATGATGACCAATCGCCAGAAGCAAAAATTTAAAGAGACCGCCGAGTTGGATATGGCCTATGGCGTAGCTGGTCTTGGGCGCTTCCGTGTGAACGTTTTCCAGCAACGCGGCAACGTGGGCATGGTATTGCGCGTTATTCCCACCAAAATTCGCACCGCGGAAGAGCTGAATTTGCCCTCGGTTGTCAGCCGTATCTGCGAAGAGCAGCGCGGGTTAGTGCTGGTCACCGGAACCACTGGTTCCGGCAAGTCCACCACGCTGGCGGCGATGATTGACCGCATCAATGCCAATCGTTCTGATCACTTGATCACCATCGAAGACCCCATCGAGTTCTTGCATCGCGACAAGCGCAGCTTCATCAACCAGCGCGAAGTGGAAGTGGACACCGCCAACTTCTCCACCGCGTTACGCGCCGCGTTGCGTCAGGATCCCGACGTGATTCTGGTCGGCGAAATGCGCGACCTGGAAACAATCTCTACGGCGTTGCTGGCCGCGGAAACCGGCCACCTGGTGCTGTCGACTTTGCACACTCTGGACGCCACGGAAACGATTCAGCGTATCATTTCGGTTTTTCCTCCCCCGGAGCAGAAGCAGATTCGCTTGCAGCTGGCTGCGACGTTGAAGGCGGTCATCTCGCAGCGCCTCGTGCGCCGCGCCGACGACAAGGGCCGCGTCCCCGCGGTGGAAATCATGATTGCCACCGGCTATATCCGGGATTGCATCATCAATGCCGACAAGACGCGCCTGATCCGCGACGCTATCGCCGCCGGCACCAGCCAGTACGGCATGCAGACGTTCGATCAATCGCTCTTCGATCTCTACTCCAAGCAGCTCATCACCCTGGATGAAGCCCTGCTCCGCGCTTCCAACGCCGACGAGTTCAAGTTGCGCATTCAAGGCGTACGCTCGGCCGCCGACTCCGCGCGCGAGGAAATGGAACGCCAGATGGCGGACTTCGAGCGCTTCGCCCGTAAATAAACGGACTCCCATAACCCCCCACAGCGAACTCCACAACATGATTAGACCAGCGTCGTAGGCGGCGCAGGGGACTTTGAGCAGCTTCGTCTGCGAATAGTTTGAGTCTACATACGCGTTTGGTTGCGCATACTGCGGCCATTCGGCACGATTCGTGCACCACGTTCTCCGTGTTACGGAGAACGTGCGAGTCTCCGAAGGTCGTGGACGATACCTCTGAGTTCTTCCAATGCTCTCGCGTCTTGGGGGTCTGGGCAGTTAACCAAGGGATCTAGCTCGTAGCATCTTTTTCGGTACGCATCCAAATATGCGTCGCCGTGTGTGCACTCGACAAAATCATTCCATTCCTGCGGGTACAAACTTTTGCCATTCAGGAAACGTTCCACGATATCCGCAGTTTCGGCTGCAGTCTTGGGTTTACGTCCGTAGGCCTCCTGCCCACCGTAGAAGACAAAGAAAAAATAAACGATTGCCGGCATCATCAGCGCCGCTAGGAGTTTGATCGTTGGACCGGCCTTAATGAGCGGCGCGTCTTCTGGGAGGTTCGACAGACACCACAAGCCCCCCACCACTCCAATGATCGCAAGCGCGTGCGCGTACCTGGGGAGCCAGAATCGTGTGCGGGCCCAAAATAAAAAAAAACCGATGGCCGCCACACTCAACAGAACAAAGTGCCACAACCGGAATCCGCTAAAGAAGTTGGCGAGCATGCCTCGTAGTCTCGGCTTGGCCGATGTTGCAGTTAGACGCGCAGGATAACCTTCACCGCACTGCATGATAAACGACTTGTCGGGCAAATCGCGAGCGCTCGACGTCCTTGGCCGCTACTGGATTCGCGAATACTCCGTTTTGGCTTGTTGTAGTACCGGGATGTCCGTGTCCGCGTCTTTCCACAGCGTGAAGAAGGACTCGTAGGCGGCGCGGGACTTTGCTGTGTTACCCGCGAGAGCGTAGGCGCGAGCGAGGCCGAGATGGGCTAAGGCGCCGATGGGTTCGCTGGCCACCACACCGCGCCAATCCACTATTTTTTGAAATTCGGCGGCCGCCTGGTCTCCCTGATGCGCAGCGAGAAAAGCTTGGCCGCGAATATAAATTGGATAGAGACTCGCCCAGAAGGTGTCGTCGCCAGGTACCCCTAGTTCGTACGGGGACGCCGCGGCGAGAGCTTCAACAGCCTTGGCTCCATTTTCGGAAGAATTGAGAGCGAGTTGGGCGCGAAGAGTCGGCACATAGTTGAAACGCACCACAGTGTCATCCGGGAAACGTTCTACCAAATCGTCCGCCAGCGCCTTGCCGCCACCGGAGTCACCCGTCAATGCGAGCGCCAAGGCCACAACGTATTGTGCATCACGTCCGTTGGAACTGGCCAGCGTACTGACGGCGTGTCTGCGAGCATCTACGGCATTCCCGTAAAGTGCCTCGCGCAGCGCCGCGGCAGCTTCGCACCCCGCTTCCATTTCTTTTTCGCCGGCATGGCTTGCGGAGGTGGCCGCCTGACGCGAGAATTCCCGCGCGGCGGCAAGTTTCCCGTAATAGGCAGCGGTATCCGCTTCCACGTAGAGCATGAGATTTTCTTTTCCCGGCTTACCCGACGACCACGCCACCTGCTGCGCCATGCCCAGGAGATCGTTCTTCAGAAAAGCGAGTTGATAGAGGTGCAGCCGGAGATTGGCGGAGTCGAGACTCTTTGACAATGCGTCGTCTGCGACGGCGCGGGCTTCGTCGAACTTGTTCAAATGCACTAAAGTCACTAACAGATTGTCGTAATTCAGGCTGTCTGACGGACTCAACGCCAGGGCCTGGCGAAATTCGCTCAGCGATTTTTCGTGTTGTCCCAAACCCTGGTAGATGACACCCAAATTCGTCGGCGGTACCCACTCTCGCGGATAAATTTGCCCCCACAGCTCATAGGCCTGGCGGGCCTTCTCCATATCGCCGGTGACGAAATGATAGTAGTGGGACTCAATGTAAAACTTCTCCCACTCGCTGACGTGCGAGCGCAGCTCGTAAGCTCTGCGGGTGCTCTCGGCCGACAATCTTTTTTCGCCAAGATTATGATACGCGGTGCCCAGCATGGCGTGGGCCATGGCGAATTTCGGATCCAGCTCGATGGAATGCTTCAGCAGCGAGACCGCGCCGGGATAGTCGCCTTTGGCCTGCATGGTTTTGCGACCCAGGCTATACGCTTGTAGCGCCTCGAGAGAGGGCGTGGTGGCTTGCTCGATGGGAGTATCCAGTCTCTCCACAGTCTTCAACGACTCGCCGAGTTTTTCGCGCAGTTTCGTGGACGCTTCGCCTAGGGCTTTCAGGACGTTTTCTTTTCCGCTGGCGGTGACCTGCTCTTGCGCGAGGGAATCGCCGGTCTGACAATTCGTCGCACTTACGCCGATGACATATGCGCTGCCCAGGGCGGAAATGGAGCCACTCAGGTACGCTTTGCTGCCCACGCGTTGGCAGAGATTGGCGGTGGTCGCCGGTGTGAGTTTGGCGTCGGCGGGCTGGCCCATGAGCCGCAGTGTTTGCTGGATGCGTTGCTCAGAGACCAGGCTCAAGAAGGGCGATTGCTGGAGCTGCGCGGCGAGGCCTTGGCGCAGGGTGTCGTCGAAAATGGCGTCGCCGGTCTTATTGGTGAAGTCGGCGAGCACGATGGTGTCCATCTGGCCGAGAGCGTGGGCTCGTCGAGTGTTGTAAAACCAGCCAGCGAAAACGAGAGCCGCGGCAATCAAAGCAGCAATGGTGGCGATTTTCTTCCAGCCGGAGAGGCGAGCGGGGGGTGCGGCTGACGGAGCCACCGGGATTACCGTGTGCGTCTGCGTAATATTTCCGGATTCCGTTTCGCGTTTCAGCTGTTGCAGATCCGAACGTACCGCCGCCGCACTGGAATAGCGCATGGCCCGGTCCTTCTGCAGGCACTTGCTGATAATTTCTTCTAGCCGCGGAGGAATTTCGGGATGCGCAATGCGAATGGAAATGGGCGGCCGCGTCAAGATGGATTCGATAATTACGCCGCCAGTTTTGCCACCGAAGGCCTGATTGCCGGAGGCCATTTCGTAGAGCAGAAGTCCCAGAGCGAAAATATCGGTGCGCGGATCGAGATCGTCGCCGCGAATCTGTTCCGGCGACATGTACGCGGGTGTGCCACTGATGACGCCGACAACCGACACGGCTTGCGCATGCCCGCTATCGGAATCTGTCTGATGGGCTGCGGGAAATTCTTTGGGCAACAATTTGGCCAGTCCGAAATCGAGCACCTTGGCCTGCCCGCGCTTGGTGACGAAGATGTTGGAGGGTTTGATGTCCCGGTGAATGATGCCCTCGGTGTGCGCGGCATCGAGAGCGTCGGCAATTTGTATACCGAGATCCAGGAGGTGCTCGAGAGACAGAGACTGGCGGTGGATGTGTTCACTGAGGGTTTGCCCGTCGATGAATTCCATGGCGATGAAGGAACGTTGCCCTTCTTCGCCGACGTCGTAGATGGTGCAAATACTCGGGTGATTGAGGGCCGAGGCGGCGTGCGCTTCCCGGCGGAAGCGCTCCAGCGCCTGGGCATCCTGCTCCATGTTGTCAGGCAAAAATTTCAGCGCCACCAGGCGATCGAGGCGGGTGTCGGAGGCCTTGTAGACCACACCCATGCCGCCAGCGCCGAGCTTCTCAAGAATGCGGTAGTGAGAGATGGTCCCGTCAATCATTGGCGAGCCCGTGGTTTAGCAGTGGAGCAACTATAGCGTCTGATCTTTAAGCCGCTCTTCGGCGGCGGCCTTGGGTCGGTCCGTTTTCGGCGGCTTCGGCGAGCCCAGCACATTCAGCACGCGAGAGCCTTCGCCGTAGACCTGCGGGTCCAGTTGCGATTCCAATTCGAATGTGACGTTTTTGCTGCAAACGGTGCAGACCATGGTGCCGTAAGCAGCGCCGTTTTTAGGAACGAACATGTTGTAGCGCATGACGCGGTCGCAGCATACGGGAACCCAGACGTTTGGAGTTGGTGCTGGACTCATAAGTCACCCATGCCTGAACAAGTGCCCCGAATTGTACACCTAAACTCTGTTGGCTCCTCGCCAACAATCCGCAGAGAACGGCATGGCGGTTCGACTCCGAGGGGGCGCTACGCGAGCTTGCTTCACGCCGCGCGCCCTTCTATGCTCGGCGTATGTTTCGCGCGCCACGCAAACTCGAATCGGAGCCGGAGTTGTACGAGAGCGCGGTGCGGGCCTTGATGCGCCGGGCGCATTCCGTGCATGAAATGAAAAAATCGCTGGAACGGCGCAGCGACGACAAAAGCATGATCAAGTCGGTGATGGACCGATTGAAGCGCCAGGGCATGATTGACGACGCGCGTTATGCCAAACAATTTACGCGCCAGCGTGCGGAGATACGCAAGCAGGGAAAATTCCGTATCGCGCGTGAACTGCGCGCCCGCGGGATTCCTGACCGGCATATTGATACGGCGCTACAAGAGTCTGCCAAGGAAACCGACGAACGCGCGGTAGTGCGCCAGCTCATCGAGCGCAAGCTCAAACTATTTCGCGGCGAAATCACCGATCGCAAAATTGCTTCGCTTTTCCGCAGCCTGCTCCGCACAGGCTTTCCTTCCGACCTAGTGCGCAACGAATTACGCGCGCTGACGCGGGAAGACGTTCCTGCCATCGAAAACGCGGTGGATGACGAATCCGCCTAAAATTTCAGTGCGGTCGGTGTGACGCGGGCTCTCTTGGTGGGCCTTTACACGTCTGCGATAATGTTTTGACGATTCCCTGACGAAACTGAGGCTTACGTGACCGGCAACGAAATCCGCGCCACATTTTTGAAATATTTTGAAAGCAACGGGCACCGCATCGTACGCAGCAGTTCGCTGGTGCCGCACGGCGATCCCACGCTGCTTTTTACCAACGCGGGGATGAACCAGTTCAAGGATGCCCTTCTCGGCCTGGAGCACCGCGATTACCAACGTGCCACTACGGCGCAGAAATGCGTGCGCGCCGGCGGCAAGCACAATGACCTGGAAAACGTGGGCTTCACCAAGCGGCACCACACTTTTTTTGAAATGATGGGCAATTTTTCCTTTGGCGATTATTTCAAGAGAGGAGCCATCGCTTACGCCTGGGACCTGATCACCTCGCCGAACTGGTTTGGGCTCGAAAAAGAAAAATTGTACGTCACGGTTTTTGGCGGCGCTGAAGTAGCGCCCGGCAACAAGTTGGGCGTGGATGAAGAAGCGGAGAAATTGTGGCTGGAGCAGAACGTTCCCGCCGCACGCATTGTGCCCATCCCCGGGCTGAAAGAAAATTTCTGGGCTATGGGCGATACCGGGCCATGCGGCCCGTGCAGCGAAATTCACTATGACATGGGAGCGATCGCTTCCGATGAAGGTCACGCGGACTGCCAATTTCCCTGCGATTGCGGCCGCTACGTGGAAATCTGGAATCTGGTTTTCATGCAGTTTAATCGTGACGCGTCCGGCGCGGTGACACCGCTGCCTAAGCCTTCCATTGATACCGGCGCGGGACTCGAGCGCCTCGCGGCGGTGATTCAGGGCAAACTCAGCAACTTCGATACGGATTTGTTTTTGCCGCTGATCGAGCGCGCTTCGGAGCTGACCGGCACGCCGCACGGACAGGCGGCCGGATCGGACGCTTCGCTGCGCATCATTGCGGATCACACGCGCGCCGCTACTTTTCTCGTCTCCGATGGAGTCGTCCCTTCGAACGAAGGCCGCGGTTACGTCCTGCGCAAGATTATTCGCCGGGCGCTGCGGCACGCGAATTTGTTGCAAGCCAACAACAGCGCGCCCAACGTGGTGCTGCCGAGGATGGCCGATGCGGTGCTGAATGAAATGGACGGAGCCTATCCGGAACTGAAAGAAAACTTCGACCGCGTGCGACAGGTACTGCTCGGCGAAGAGCAACGTTTTTCTCGCACCATTACTGTTGGCCTGAAAAAATTCGCGGAATATGCCGGAAATAGCGGCGGTGCGATGGACGGGCCCGCAAAGGGCGCCTCTCTCTCAGGCGAAAAAGCGTTCATGCTCTACGACACCTACGGATTGCCGCGCGACTTCATAGAAGATGTGGCACGCGACGCGGGAATCGCCGTCGAATGGCCGGAATTCGAACGTGCCATGCAGGAGCAGCGCACCCGGGCGCGCGCTTCCTGGAAAGGTGCGACAAAGGAATCCGCCAATCCGGCTTACGCGAAACTCGCCGAGACTTTCAAGACCGAACCGGGATTTTATTTCGGCACCACCGCCAAGGACAGCCTGATCGAAGCCATTATCACGAAAAATGGCCCGGTGAACGAGCTCAAGCCCGGCGAAAGCGGCGAAGTGGTGCTGGACCGCACCGCGATTTACGCGGAATCCGGCGGGCAGGTGGCAGACACCGGCGGCTTCTACGACAATTCCCTTTCGCAACGGCTCGCGGATGTGAGCGGCGCGTTCTATCCCGTGGCAGGATTGGTGGCACACCGCGTTACCGCGAAAGAAACACTGCACGTTGGCGGTCGCATCAGTGTGGTGGCCGATGCGGAACGCCGCTCGCGTATCATGCGCAATCACAGCGGCACGCACCTAATCAACGCCGCGCTGCGCAATGCGCTGGGCACGCACGTGAAACAAGCCGGTTCGCTCAACTCGCCGGAACGGCTGCGTTTCGATTTCTCGCATTTTGCGCCGGTCGATCCGCAAGAGTTGCGCGACATCGAGCAGCAGGTTAACGACGAGATACGGGTAAACACCTGCGTGGAAACCAACGTCACCTCGCTGGAAGACGCCCTGGCGTCCGGCGCGCTGGCCTTTTTTGGCGACAAATATCCCGAGCACAATGTGCGTGTGGTGACGATTCCGGATCCCCACGCGCCGCGCGGCTTCTACAGCAAGGAGCTATGCGGCGGCACGCACGTTCATCGCATCGGCGACGTCGGTGTGCTGAAAATTGTCAGCGAACAATCCGTGGCTGCGGGCGTGCGCCGGATTGAAGCGGTCACCGGAACGGGCGCTCTGGAGCACTATCAAAACCAGGCGCGCATCCTGAGCCAACTGGCTGCGCAGTTGAACGTTGGCGAAGACGCCATTCTTGTCACCGTCGAAAAACTCTCGCATACCGCCAAGCAGCTGGAGAAAGAACTGGAGTCGCAAAAGCGCAAGGGTGCGCTCAGCCAACTCGACGACCTGGCTGCGAGCGTTCAGTTGGTCAAAGGCGTAAAAGTAATCGCCGCCGAAGTTGCCAACGTGGATCGCGAGGGCTTGCGTCAACTGGTGGACAGCCTGCGCCAGAAGCTGGGTTCCGGCGTGATCGCGTTGGGCATGCCGGACGGGGAGAAAGTGGCGCTGATCGTGGCGGTCACCAAAGACCTCACCTCCAAAGTTCATGCCGGCAAGCTGATACAAGCGCTGGCCAAACAGGTGGGCGGCTCCGGCGGCGGCAGGCCAGACCTCGCCGAAGCTGGCGGTAAAGACACAGCGGCGCTAAAAAGCGCCCTACAAGGCATACCGTCCCTGCTTCTGGCCTTGTTATAATGGCGCAGCGCTGGAAGAGGGTCCGTGGGCTCTCCGAATCGGTGTGTTTGGCACTGACCGCTCCGCATCCCTCGTAATTGAGACAAGTACTGTGGTTCTATAGCTTGTCGCGTTCGCCGATTATACGATTCACCAGGTATTGCTATGCCTTCCCCAGGCACACACATGCTCAAGCGCAACGCAATTTCGGCGGCTCTCGTTCTAGGAGCGCTGGGCTTGTTGGCCGTGCCCTCGCAAGCGCAAATCGCCAGCAGTATTGACTTGGATGGCCGGCGCCTGTTTATCAACGCCGAACCGCCCATAACGCTGAGTTTGAGCGCCGCGAAACACAAGAATATCTACCTACCGCGCGAGGCGCCCTTCGCGGGTCGCACGCATCCGGCGGTGGCCATGGATCGTGATGGAGTGGAAAAACTGGTGCGAGAAGCAGCTGATCGTCACCGTATGGATCCGGCCTTGATTCGCGCCGTGATTCAGACGGAATCGAATTGGAATCCCATCGCGCTTTCCAACAAAGGCGCCGGCGGGTTGATGCAGCTTATTCCCACGACCGCCCGCAGATTCGGCGTGAACGACGTTTTTAACCCGCAACAGAATATTGATGGCGGGGTTCATTATTTGAAGACGCTGCTGGACCGCTATAATGGCAATCTGGACATGGCCCTGGCGGCGTACAATGCAGGTGAGGGAGCGGTGGATCGGGCGCGCGGGATTCCTTCTTTCCGGGAAACCCGCAATTACGTAAAGAAGGTGCAGAGCGCCTACAGTAATACGAGTTCCGGACGCTTGGCGGAGGGTCTGTTGTTTCGGCCGCGGCCGATTCACCGGGATCTGGACGCCAGCGGCAGAACTATTTTCAGCAACGAGTAGGCAGTAGTTTTGGGGTGCGTAGTCGTTCGCCGGCAATTCTGACGAGCAGATGACCAGAAAATGCAGGGCCAGATGCTAAAGGCTGCAAATAGTGTCCGTCCGATGTTCGCCCGCGTTTCGCCGTTTTTCGTCTTGCTCTTCTGTCTGGGCTCTTTTTCAACCTCTTCTTCCTTTTCCGCCGCGGAGCCAACCGCTACCGTAAAGCGCCAGGCGGCAGCACAATTCGAACGCGCCGAGCAGCAGCGCGAAGCCCTGAACATCAAGCCCGCTGCCAAACGCACGCTCGCCGACTACCGCCAGGTCGTAACCAGCTACCGTCGCGTATACCTGATCACTCCGCGCGCCAATGAAGTTCCCGACGCGCTGCTGGCCATTGCGCAGCTCAACACCGAGATGGGCGAACACTTTGGTCGCAATTACTACCAGGCGGCTGTGGACGCTTACCGCTACTTATTACACGAATACCCCACCAGCCACCTCGGTTCCGACGCCATGCTGGCCTGCGCCAAGATTCAGCGCGATCGGTTGGGTGATTACGCTAGCGCTACACAGACGTATCAGGATTTTTTGAAACGCTACCCGCGCTCTATCCGCAAGCGCGAAGCGCAAGAAGGCGTCGCGGAATTAGCGCTGCTGCAAAATGGCTCGAAGCCCACCGCACCGTCCACGGTTTCACCGAATCCCAGCTCTGCGGAAACGGCGGCTTTGCCCGGTGACGACAGCGCATCCGACCTGCCGGTCATGAGTGGCGCATCCGGAGCCGCGCGTGGAATTCCGCGAGTACGCCGCATCCGGGCCAGCGCAACTGAAGATTCTGCGCGCGTGAACATCGATCTTGAAAGCGTGGTCGCTTATTCGTCGGGACGATTGGTGAAACCCGACCGCATCTTCTTTGACCTGCGCGACGCGCGTATTCCGCTAGAAGTGGCCCGCGAAGGCGTAAAGGTGGATGGCGACATTCTCACTGCCGTGCGTACCGCCCAGAATCAGAATCACACCGTGCGCGTGGTGCTGGACGTGGACCACGTGAAAGAGTACGGCGTATCCACGACCGAAAATCCACCTCAACTTTTGATCGACCTTTTCAGAAAGCCGCTGCCCGCCTCAGCCGCGAAAATCGCCAAGGCCAGTCATAACTCCGATATGAAGCGCGCTCCCGTCTACACAGCGCTGGCGCGAGCTGACGAGCCAACTGTCGAAGGGGTGAACGCGAAGTCGTACTGGACGCCGAGTGGTCCGCAGCCAGTAACGACGGCCTCAGGCGCGTCATCATCGAAAAATTCCAAATCTGCCGCTGCCAAATCTGATTTCGACCCACCCGCCGCGCCTCCTCAGCCGACGCGTGACGGACATTCCACGCTGACGCGCGCGCTGGGCCTGAAGATCGGCCGCATTGTGATCGACGCAGGTCACGGCGGACACGACACGGGCACCATCGGCCCCACCGGTTTAATGGAGAAAGATTTGTGCCTGGATGTGGCGCTGCGCCTGGGCAAAATTATCAAGCAGCGGCTACCTGGCGCGGACGTAGTGTTCACGCGCGCGGATGATTCCTTCATCCCACTCGAAGAGCGCACGGCTATCGCCAATGAAGCGCACGCGGATCTCTTCATATCCATTCACGCCAACTCCAGCCAGGACCATGGCGCGCGCGGCATCGAAACTTATTATCTGAATTTGAAGGGCTCGCCGGAAGCCATGGAAGTGGCGGCGCGTGAAAACGCCGTTTCCAACGTGGGAGTTCATGACCTGGAAGACTTGATCAAGAAAATCGCGCGCAACGAAAAGATCGACGAGTCCAAAGAATTCGCGGAAGACATTCAGAATTCGCTGTCCACGCGTGTGCAAAAAACCGCCAAGACGGTCAAGAATCGCGGGGTACGCAAGGCGCCGTTCGTGGTGCTTATCGGCGCGGACATGCCCTCGATACTGACGGAGATTTCTTTCCTCAGCAATCCGGCTGATGAGCAACTGCTTAAGAAGCCTGAGCACCGTCAACGCGTCGCGGAAGGCCTGTACCAGGGTGTTGCCAGCTATCTGCAGAGCCTGAACAGCGTGACGTTGAACATGCCACCCAGCGCCACCTTCCCGGTCACCTCAGCCGCCAGCTCGACAAAAGTGTCGCGCCGCGCCGCGGCTAAACTTGAACAATCAAGAAACGAACAGTAATCTTACTGCATCTACCTTAATACCCTCATGAAAGCCTTCAAAACGCCCGGCTGGCTCGTGCTCACGTTTCTCTTGCTTGCCCCTTCGCTGCGCGCCCAGGGTGTTCTGCCCGGCCGATTCGGCTCCTGGATCGCGAGTAGCGCCACCAAGCCCCCCGAGCCCTCCGCCGAAGCCCAAGGGATTTTCACGGAGGCCGCGCTGGAAGGTACCGAAGCGCGCAGCTATTCGAACGGGTCGGCTAGCGTCCCGGTCACCCTGTGGCGCTTCCACGACTCCAGCGGAGCTTATGAGGGTTACACCTATTTGCTGGGGCCACAGGCCGCCGCAACTTCCGCACCAAACGGGGGCGCCGGCGCCGACGCTTCGCAACTCCGCGCAACTCGCATCGGCAACTTTGTGCTGGTGGTGGATAACGCCAGCGCTATACCGCAAGCTGATCAGGATTTGCTTTCCAAACTGGTCGCCGCGAAGGCGGACAAAACGCCGCCTCCCCCGATACCGAAGTACCTGCCGGAGCGTGATCGAGTTTCGCGCACGGATCTGTATTCGCTGGGGCCTGCTGCTTTCCGCGCAGCTTTAGCAAACCTCGGCCGCCCGGAGTATTCCGTGATAACCGATTCGGCGGGATTCAATTCCGGTGCCGAAGCCATGTTCGCGCGCTACCGCAATTCTCGTGATGAAGCGGTACTTCTTTTGATCCAATACCCCACGCCGCAGCTCGCAGGATTGCACTGGAAACATCTGGAGCAGGCACTTCCGGCCTCCGCCAAGCAACGTGGCGCGTCCATTGAACGCAAAGGATCGCTGCTGGCCATCGTGCTTTCGCCATCATCGGCGGCTTACGCATCGCGCGTGCGCGAGGCCGTCAACTATGAAACACAAGTCACCTGGAACGAGCCGACGCATACCATCACCGATCCGCCGATCACCTCCGTGCTGGTGAAAATCATCATGGCCACCGGGGCCTTCATGCTGGTCGCCATTGTGTTTGGTGTGGCCTTTGGCGGGGTACGCGTGCTGATGAAGAAATTCTTTCCTGGCAAAGTGTTCGACCGCCCGGAACAAATGGACGTGCTACAACTGGGCCTCTCCGGCAAGCGCATCAATTCCCGCGATTTCTACTAGAACCTGCCTCAACCAACCTCAAATTAGAAGTAACGAAGATTTCCCTGGGGCGTCTAATAAACAGACGAATACCTTTAGGCAATGGCCGCGCCCTGTCGTAAAATTTTGAGTACGTCCCGACGGAGAAACACCACAATCATGCCTGGTAGCGGTTCTGAAGCGGTAAACTCAAAAAAACTTTTGTTCTTCTCGATCGCAATGCTGCTGACCTGCGTCGGCGCTTGCGACAAAAAACCAGCCGGTCCCGCTGCCGGCGCAGCGATGCAGGCCATGCCCGTTCAGGTGCAGGTGGTGCACCAGCAGGAGATCGCCGACAGCAGCGAATACCTGGCTATTTTGAAGTCGCGACATTCCGCCACCATCAATCCGCAGGTAGAAGGGCAAGTCACCAAGATTTTCGTGAAGTCCGGCGACTATGTTAAGGCCGGCCAGGCGCTCCTGCAGATTGATCCGCTGAAGCAGCAGGCCACGGTGAGCAGCCAGGAAGCCAGCCGCGCGGCCCAGGAAGCCAACGTTCGCTACGCGAAAACGCAACTCGACCGTGAACAGAAGCTCTTCGAAGCGGGCGTGGTGCCCAAACAGGACTACGACAACGCGCAGACGTCCTACGACGCCGCGGTCTCGCAACTCAAAGCATTGACGGACCAGGTCAGCCAGCAACAGGTGGAGTTGCACTACTACCGTGTGGCGGCTCCGATGGCCGGCATCGTCGGCGACATTCCTGTGCGGGAAGGCGACCGCGTCGGCGTCACAACTTTGCTGACCACCGTGGACGAGCCTGGTTCGCTCGAGGCCTACATTTATGTTCCCGCCGAACGGGGACGCGACGTGAAGCCGGGATTGCCGGTACGTCTGCTGGATGATTCCGGCAAAGCCGTCAGCGACGCGCGTGTCACTTTCGTTTCGCCGCAAGTGGACACCGACACGCAGACCGTGCTGGCCAAGGCAGGCATAGAGAACGCCAAGGGCGCGTTGCGCGTTTCGCAACAGATGCGCGCGCAGGTGATCTGGAGCAAACACCAGGGTCCGGTCGTGCCGGTTCTCTCCGTGTTGCGCATCAACGGGCGCTTCTTCGCGTTTGTGGCTGAAAAAGACGGCGCTAATACCGTGGCGCACCAAAAAGGTTTGAAAGTGGGTGACACCGTCGGCAACGATTACGTAGTCCTGGATGGTGTGAAAGCCGGCGACCACCTGATCGTTTCCGGCACGCAATTTTTGCAGGACGGCATGCCTGTGGCGGAAACGATCCAGAAAGCCGAAGCATCGCCTTCAGCCGACAACCCCAACAAGGGAGCTGCGCGCTAAGCGCGGCGGCGATAGCAATGCTCGTGATACTGACAAACATCCAACGGAAGGCGGACTGCGCTCTTGTTTGTTGATTTTTTTATCCGCCGGCCCGTTTTCTCCACCGTCTGCGCCTTGCTGATTATTCTGGGCGGGGCAATTTCGGTTCCTACCCTGCCCATCGCACAATTTCCAAATCTGGCTCCTCCACAAGTAGTCGTCAGCAGCGGCTACATCGGCGCGAACGCGCAAACGGTGGAGTCCGCTGTGACGATTCCGCTGGAGCAGGCCATTAACGGCGTGGAGGGCATGAAGTACATCACCTCCACCAGCGGGAATGACGGCAGCAGCTCGGTGACTGTGACCTTTGATGTATCGCGCAACGTGGACCTGGCTTCGGTGGACGTGCAGAACCGCGTCAACCAGGCACTGGGACGCTTGCCCAACGAAGTCAAAAATACCGGCGTCATCATCACCAAGCAGGTTGGCGGATTCGTATTCGGCGCGGGCGTTTATGCCGAAGGCAACGCCTACGACAGCCTTTTTCTAAGCAACTATCTGGACGTGTACGTGAAGGACGCCGTCAAGCGCGTCCCCGGCGTCGGCGATGTTTTTATTTTTGGCGAGCGCAAGTACGCCATGCGCTTGTGGCTGGATCCCGGACGCATGGCGCAACGTGGATTGTCCGCCACCAACGTACTGGCCGCGTTGCAAGAGCAAAACGTGCAGGTCGCGGCCGGGCAGGTGGGCCAGGCGCCACTTCCGGCCGGACAGGCTTTCCAGATCAGCGTGCGCGCCATCGGGCGGCTGACCGAGCCTTCGGAATTCGAAAACATTATTTTGAAGACCGGTGCGAACGGCACGCTGGTGCGACTGAAAGACGTCGGCCACGCGGAGCTAGGCGCTGAGGATTACGGTTCCATGCTCAACTACAACGGGCACGAGGCCGTGGGCATCGGCGTCACACAGCTCCCCGGCGCCAATGCGCTGGACGTAGACAGGCTTGCCAAAGCAGAGCTGCTGCGTCTCTCCAAGACTTTTCCCCCGGGATTGAAGTACGCCGTGGCCTTCGATACCACAACAGTCATCGGCGAATCCATTCGTGACGTACTCATCACCCTGCTGCAAGCAATTCTGCTGGTGATTTTTGTCATTTACATATTCCTGCAGGACTGGCGCAGCACGCTGATCCCGGCGATCACCATTCCCGTTTCGCTCATCGGTGCGTTTATCTTCGTAAAGATTTTTGGATTTTCCATCAACACGCTGACGCTGTTCGGCATTACGTTGGCGACCGGGCTGGTCGTGGATGACGCCATCATCGTCATCGAAAACGTGGAACGTCACATCGCCGAGGGCATCACCGAGCCGCACAACGCGGCGTCCGTGGCCATGAAGGAAGTGGCCGGCGCGGTGATCGCAACTTCGCTGGTATTGGTCGCAGTCTTCGTGCCGGTGGCGCTATTTCCCGGCACTACGGGAATTTTGTTCCGGCAATTCGCGTTGACCATCGCCTTCTCGGTGGTCATTTCCGCGTTTAACGCGCTGACCCTTACTCCCGCGCTGTCGGCAATTCTGTTGGGCCACCATCGCGAACGCGCCCAGGGCCGCATCTTCAAGGCTTTCAATCGCGTCGTGGAATTCGGCACCAATGGGTACAGCAGGCTGGTCCGCGGCGTCATCGGCTGGCGTTATGCAGCGGCGCTGGTCTTTGTGGCCTTGCTGGGACTCACTTACTGGGTCTACCAGATTGTCCCGCGCGGATTTATTCCCGAAGACGACGAAGGCTACATCATGATGATCGTGCAGTCTCCCCAGGGCGCGTCTCTCGAATACACCCGCAAAATTTGCGAGCAGGTGGAAAAAACTCTCAGCACCGTGCCTGAAGTGGACGGCGTTTTCTCCATCACCGGTTTCAGTTTTTCGGGCAGCGCGCCCAACCGGGCTATGATTTTCTCCAACCTGAAACCCTTCAGTGAACGCAAAACAGCGGCGCATTCTTCCGCGGCCATCATCGAGCGCCTGCGCCCGATGCTGTTTGGTGTTTCCGGGGCGCTGGTAATTCCCTTCAATCCGCCCGCGGTACAGGGTCTCGGCCAGTTCGGCGGCTTTACCTTCGAACTTGAAGATCTGGGCCGCAATTCACTGCAGGAGATTGCCAACACCGCGAATAAACTTACCGCACAGGGCAACGGTGGCAAGGAGCTTACCGGTCTGTTTACCAGTTTCACCGCCAACGATCCGCAATACCTAGTGCGTATTGACCGTGAAAAAGCCAAGAGCCTGCAGGTGCCGCTGAGCCAGGTCACCAACGCGCTGCAGGTTTACATGGGCTCGGTGTACGTGAACGACTTCGACTTCAACAATCGCTCTTATCGCGTGTACATCCAGGCAGAAGGCCGCTTTCGTTCCAACGCAAAAAATATAGCCGAATATTATCTGCGCTCCGATAACGGAAAAATGATTCCGCTGGACGACATTGTCACCGTGGAGCAAACCGCCAACCCACAAGTGATCAGCCATTACAATTTGTTCCGTTCCGCTGAAATTAACGGTTCGGCCGCGCCCGGCCGCAGTTCCGGCGACGGCATCACCGACATGGCAGCGTTGGCCAAAAAAGTTTTGCCCAACGGCATGACTTTCGAATGGAGCGGACTGTCCCTCGAAGAATTGGAATCCGGCGGCAAGGCTGTGATTCTTTTCGGCCTTGGGCTGGTGGTGGTTTATTTGACGCTCGCCGCTCAATACGAGAGCTTCGTGTTGCCCTTCATCGTATTGCTGGCAGTTCCGGTAGCGTTGCTGGGCGCCATCGGCTCACAGGCGCTGCGCGGATTGCAGAACGATGTTTACTGCCAGATCGGCCTGGTCATGCTGATCGGCCTGGCCAGCAAAAATGCAATTTTGATCGTGGAGTTTGCGGAACAACTGCGCGCGCAGGGAATGTCCATTATTGACGCCGCGGTCGAAGCCGCGCGTATCCGCCTCCGCCCGATTCTGATGACTTCGCTGGCTTTTATTTTGGGAGTCTTGCCGCTGGTTCTGGCGCAAGGCGCGGGCCGGGCCGGACGAATTTCCGTGGGAACCACGGTATTCGGCGGAATGATCGCGGCTACGACGCTAAACCTGGTTTTTATTCCGGTGCTTTACGTGATTGTGAAGAGCATCGTGCCAGGGCGCATTGAAACGAATGCCCCAGCCGCATCAGGGGAGCCGCTCGCACCACACGCGTAGGCAATTTCATATCCCGCCGACAGATCCGCCCAAGCCAGCGAGTGCGAGGGTGCCACATCCTTGGCGATTTTCAAAGGGTGCGGTCTTTGACTCCTCAATCAAATTTCACTACAGCAGCGGCAGAGCGATCGAACTCAACTATTTGTTCGCCACACTCGAGAAATATTGGTCCAATCCGGCTTTCACTTCGCTGACCGCTCGCTGCGCGTTCTTATCCAGCGCCGCAACCATGGCTGGCACATCTTTGCCGTTGACCGTTTCGTCGTGACCGTAGTGGTGCGTCCAGACCACCAATCCCGTCTTGGTGTCGCGTAATTCCCACTCCGCAGTGACGCGCGCCTGCAGCGGGCTGCCGGACACTTCCTTGAAGTCGTACAATTGCCCACGAAGAACAAAATCCGCATGGCCGCCGCTGCGTTGATTGGCCACTTCGCGATAACGCCCCGAAGCGCGCAGTTCGCGCAGCAAAACTTCGTGAATCATCTCCGCCGGCGGCTCCGTCCAGCGCTGATACTCGTAGGTGCCCATCTGCTGGGCACCGGAGCTGTAAACGATACGGTCTTCGCGATAAAGATGATTAGTTACCAGCGGTCCGAGAGCCAGGGTAATGCTCGAAGTGCTCGGTTCCGCCTGCGGCATATCCGTAGGCACGCTCAACTGGTAATACTGCATGGGACGCGCGGCCCCACAGCCGGCCGCGGTCGCTACGCTGATAGTCGCCAGCAACAGGGTCGCGGCTTTCGTGAAGCGCGGGGATGTGATTCTCGTGCGGCCATCACTCGTGTTATTCGAGACCAACCTGTTCATCGCTCTGCTCATCGCGGTTCCCCCGTCTTGTGTTCACGAGGACTGCTGGACCTGATCAACGTGTATGGTTTGGATTTGATGGTATCTGTGAATTCCTTCAGGTTCTGGCTCACGTGCCGCAGATTCTCCAGCAATTCGTCGATATTTTCGGAGTTGACGTCCAGCGTGTCGTCGAGGCGTCCCGTAAGCGAGGTGACGTTGTTCAGTGACTTGCGCAGTTGCAGCACTGCTTGATGCACGTCGTCGCGATTTTCGCCGATCATGCCGTCCACGTGATCCAGGGTTTTATTAGCTTCCGCGGAAGTTTTCTTAAGGTCGTCAAGCAACGGCCCGATTTTTTCGCTGGCGGCGTTCACGTGGCCCAGCGCGGATTTGACGATCGGGCGGTCCTCAGCAAGCATCTGATGCGTCTGCGCCAGTGTGCCCGCGAGGTTGGCGCGATTCTGCGCATTCAAAAGGTCGTTGACACGCTCGATGGTGACTTTCATCTCCGTGGCGCGGGCGTTCAGCGTTTGCAGCAATTGCTGGGCTTCTGGCGCGATGTCGTTGATGCGTTCCGTAATGGCGTTTAAATCCAGATAGCGATCTGCCGGCAGCGTGGAGCCATCCTTGGCCAGTGCCGCTTGCGGAGTGCCCGGAACGATTTCGAGATGGTTGTCTCCCAGCGGGCTCATGCTCATGATGCGCACGTGACTGTCGGTCTTGACCGGCAAGTCCGACTGGACGTTGAGCGTGATTTCGATACTCGCAGGATTTTGCGGATCGATGCGCAGCTTTTCCACGCGCCCGACTTTAGGGCCGCCCGCGTAACGCACCGTGGAGCCCACTTCCAGCCCACCGGCGAATGGAAAGTATGCGTGGAAAGTTTTTGCCGTGCGCCCAAAGGCGCCGGTGATACCGAACACCGTGGCCACCAGCACGGCCGCCGCGACAATCACGAACAGCCCCACCATCGCTTGTTCCCGTCTTGACTCCATCAGACACTCCTCTTGTCAGCCGCTCCGCGATTGCGGCCCGACTGCTTGGTCAACATTTGCAGATAATCCATCTCGCGCGCTACTTCGGGTTCGGCCACGCGATCGAGAAACTGACGCAACCGCGGCTGCGTGCTGTTGCGCATTTCGTCCACCGTGCCGATAGCCACCACGTTGCCCTTATCGATGAGCACCATGCGGTCGGCAATCAGGAACGCGCTGGCTAGTTCGTGAGTGACCACGATAATGGTCATGCGGAAAGCGCGCTTCAATTCCAGAATCAACTGGTCAATGCCGGCGGCGATGATGGGATCAAGTCCTGCGGAAGGCTCATCGAAAAATAAAATCTCGGGATCCATCGCTAACGCTCTGGCCACTGCGGCGCGTTTTTTCATGCCGCCGCTCAACTCCGAAGGCTTGTAGTCTTCAAAGCCGGCCAGTCCAACCTGCTCCAGCTTGAGCCGCAGCATAATTTCTATCGTAGAGTCTTCCAGCTTGGTGTGTTCGCGCAACGGCAAAGCCACATTTTCGCCCACGGTCATGGAGCCGAAAAGCGCGCTCCCCTGGAAAGACATACCCAGCTTGCGGCGAATGTCGTCCATCTCTTCCACGGTGGCCACGGACAAGTCCTTACCGCGCAAAATAATTTTCCCAGAGCTGGGCTTCTCGAGTCCTACCAGCGTACGCAGCAAAGTGCTCTTGCCGGAGCCGGAGCCGCCCAGAATCACCATGGTCTCGCCGCGCATGACGTCGAAGCTCACGCCGTGCAGAATTTCGCGTTCCCCGTAACTTACGCGCAGATCGCGCAGCGAAATCATGGCCTCCACCGGCAGGTTGTCGTCCTGGTCCTCGACCGAAAATTTTTCGACTTTGGACATGTCAGTTGCTGACAAAAAAGAACAGCGCCGTGAAAATCAAATCCACCACGACCACCAGAAAAATCGACATCACCACCGCGCGGGTTGTGGAGCGGCCCACTTGTTCCGGCCCCGCTCCGGTAGCTAATCCCTCGTGGCAGCCGACAGCGGTGATGGTCACGCCAAACATCACACTCTTCACTAAGCCGCTGATGATGTCGCGCAGGTACAGGGCATCCACAGAGGACTGAATATAGCGTGCAAACGTAAAGTCCGCTTGTCCCACGCCGAACAGAGCGCCGCCCATTATGCCCATGGAGTTGGCCCAGATGGTCAGGCACGGCAACATGACGATCATGGCCAGAAACTTGGGCGTTACCAGAAAATGGATAGGATTGATGGCCATGGTTTCCAGAGCATCAATTTCTTCGGTGACCTTCATCGTGCCAATTTCCGCAGCGAACGCCGAACCGGAGCGCCCGATGACCACGATGGCGGTGATCAATGGCCCAAGCTCGCGGGTCATGGAAATGGCTACGGCGCCGGCAACGTAGCTGATGGCGCCGAATTTACGAAGTTCGTAGGCGCTCTGCAGCGCCAGGATCAATCCGATAAAAAAAGTGATCAGCGAAAGGATGGGAAGCGCGCGCACGCCCACGTCCAAGGCTTGCGAAACGGCGCGCTGCAGACGAACCGGCTTGCCATGGAACGGCGCGACAAAGGTGTAATAGGCGGCCCGGCCGCCCAGCTCCGCGAGTGAGCCCAGATACTGCAGCCCACCAATCACACCCGACCCGATTTGAGCGACCAACTCCAAGAGCCCTCGATCTAGTAACGCTGCACCGGTGCGGCTACGCTAACGCTTGCTCTTCGTTGTCAAACACTTCGAAGATTTTTATCAGGCGGGAGAGCTGCAGAACCTCACGCGCCGCCGGACTTAGCCCGAACAAAATAAATCGCAGCCCTTGATCCTTAGCGGCTTTCAGCCCCTCCACCAGGGACGCAACTCCCGAGCTGTCTATGTAGCGCACGCCGGTGAGATTGAGGATCACGCGCGGCGTTTTGTTTTCGCGCAATTCTTTGAGCAATGTTTTTCGTAGCTCCGGCGAGTTGGCAAGATCGATGTGCCCGGTGATATCAAATATGGTGGCCTGGTCTAATCGGCGAGCGGCAATCTGCAAAGTTACTCTCCTTGGGATTCCTGACCTTTTGCGGTTCCATCAATATACTTCACTAGCCGCAGCTGGTTACGTCGTCCCACCCTGCGGTGTTCCATCACGTCCATGCTGTCGCGCATAAAGTGCAGCCCCAAACCTCCAGGTTTCACTTCGTCCAGCGAGCGAGCGGTGAGTTTCTTGCGGTCAAAAGGCAAGCCATTGTCGAGCAACTGGATTTCCAAACCTTCGCGCCGCTGCCCCTTTACCGATCTTGAGACCCGCGTACACGATACTTCTATGCGCTTGTTGGGCTGGCTGCCGTACGCGTGCCGCATGACGTTGGCCACCGCTTCATCCACAGCCCGAGTGATGGAACGGCACTCCGGCGGCGAAAATCCGCTGAGTTCCGTAAGGCGCTCGACGGCTGCGCGCACCACGCTCAAAAGTTGTGGATCGCTCACCAGGACTAGATCCAATAGCAGCCTGCGCTTTTGCAATCGCTCCGCTCCTGCGGTTCCGCGAGCACGGAAGGCTCGCCTCTTTTCGGTGACACGTTGGAAATCAACGAGGACTAAGTGAGACACAATCCTGTATACGGCGGCAAAAGTCAATGCCGCGCGGATGCTCCTCAGCCGCCCTTCGTGTGCCCCGGAGTTGGGATGGAATATGACGAATTGAGTCTACCAAAACTCTGCTCGCCAGAATCAAATACTGATTACCCGGAGTGCTGCGTGCCTCGAATAGAAGACTACGGAATGATCGGTGATTGCCACACCGCCGCGTTGGTTTCCCTAAATGGCTCCATCGATTGGCTGTGCATGCCCAGCTTCGATTCAGGGGCTTGCTTCGCCGCCCTGCTGGGGAACGAGGAAAATGGCCGTTGGGTAATGGCTCCGGTGGGAGAAGTCAAGAGCGTCGAGCGCCGTTACCGCGAAAACACTTTAATCCTCGAAACCACGTACGAGACGGACAGCGGAGTAGTCACTGTTGTGGATTGCATGACCCCGACGACAGAAACTTGTGATTTATTGCGCCTGGTCGTGGGCGTGCGCGGGCAAGTGCCTATGCGTATGGAATTGGCCATTCGCTTCGACTATGGCTCGGTGGTGCCCTGGGTGCAAAGAACCGCGGACGGAATTTCCGCCATCGCGGGACCCGACACGGTGCGCCTGCGCACTCCCGTCGAGCTCTGTGGAGAAAATTTCAAAACCACTGCGGACTTCACGGTGTCAGCGGGACAGAAAATCCCTTTTGATCTGTGCTGGTACGCTTCTTTTCGCGACGAGCCCCAGCCGCTAAACAACGAACAAGTCATCGCCGACACGGAAAAATTCTGGCGCGCATGGGTGGCCAAATGCGTCTTCGCCGGCAAATCGAGAGACGCGGTAATTCGCTCGCTGATTACCTTAAAGGCGCTGACATACGGCCCTACCGGCGCGATTGTCGCGGCCCCCACTACTTCCCTGCCGGAACTCATCGGCGGGGTGCGCAACTGGGACTATCGCTTCTGCTGGGTGCGCGACGCCACGCTGTCGTTACGCGCGCTCGTGGTAGCCGGTTATCTGGACGAAGCGCGCGCCTGGCGCGAGTGGATCGTCCGCGCGGTCGCCGGCAAGCCCTCTGAATTGAACATCCTCTACGGCCTGCGAGGCGAACGCCGCCTTACTGAGTTGGAGTTGCCTTGGCTGAGCGGCTATGAGGGCTCCGTTCCGGTGCGCATTGGAAATGCCGCATACAACCAGGTGCAGCTCGACGTCTATGGCGAAATCATCGACATGCTCTATTTGACTCGCCAGGCCGGGCTGCAGCGCGACAAAAACGATATATCGCCAAGCATTGGCCTGGCCCTGCTTGAGCATCTCGAAACGGCCTGGCAGGATCCCGACGAAGGCATCTGGGAAGTACGCGGCCCGCGCAGGAATTTTACGCACTCCAAAATGATGGCCTGGGTGGCCATGGATCGCGCCGTAAAGGCCGCGGAGCAGGGTTGGCTTTCGGACGTGCCCGTAGATAACTGGCGCAAACTGCGCGACCAAATCCACGATGATGTGTGCACCAACGGATTCGATCGCGATCTCGATTCTTTCGTGCAGTTTTACGGCTCGAAACATCTCGACGCCAGTTTGCTCATGATGGCCATCGTCGGATTTCTCCCGCCCAACGATCCGCGCCTGCGCGGCACCGTGGCCGCCATCGAAAAAAACCTCCTGTCTAAAGACGGCTTCGTGAATCGCTACACCCTCGATCCCCGAGTGGATGGTTTGCCGGATGGCGAAGCTGCGTTTCTTCCCTGTACGTTCTGGCTGGCCGACAACTACGCATTTCAGGGACGTCTCGATGAGGCTCGCGAAATATTTGACCGCGTGCTGGCGATTCGCAATGACCTCGGGCTGCTTTCCGAGGAATACGATCCGGTGAGCCGCCGCCTTCTCGGCAACTTTCCTCAGGCCTTTTCACATTTCGGCATGGTCAACACCGCCTACAACATTGAGGCGGCGTTGAACGGCGCTTCCACTGCCGGCGGGCCCGGAACAAGAATCAAGAAGCAGTGAAGTTGTCGCGCGTTCTACGAGTAGGCGTTGATTATTTCAAGTTTGTAACTTGTACTGACGCGATTTCCGCGATTCAATGGCTTCCACAATTATTTTCAGCGAGCCGAAGCAGTTGGCCGGCTCGTGGAGGCCCTGGTGAATAGCCGCAAAGTTTTATTTCTGCTGTTAAGCCCGCTGGTCATCACGGCTGTCGGTTTCGGGCAAGATCAGGAGGCGACGCATCTCCCTACCAGCAAGACCATCCCTAAGTCCGCGCCGGGCTCGCCGCAACGGACCAATGGTTTCCCCGAAACAATCGCGCTCAGTCCCAACGGCCGCTATGCGGCGCTGCTCAACAATGGCTACGGCTCCATCGAATCCGGAATGAAGCAATCCATTGCCGTAGTGGACCTGCAGAGCAATCAAGTCACCGATTTTCCGGAAGACCGCCTTGGCCAAGACGCGCACCAGAGTTATTTCGTCGGGTTGGCGTTCAGCTCCGACGGCGCGCATCTCTTCGCTTCGATGGGATCGATTACCGATCCAACCGGGAAGCAGGCCGAAAATTCTGGAAACGGTATCGCCGTGTACCGCTTCGAGGAAGGCAGGGTAATTCCGGATCGCTTTATCAAAATTCCGCTGCAGTCCGTGACCGCAGGCGTGCACGTCGCGCGGGGGATGGGCAAACTTCCCGCGGGCCGCTCCATTCCCTACCCGGCAGGTCTCACCGTGATCGCCGATTCGGAAACGCACAAAGATCGCCTCCTCGTTGCTAACAATCTTTCTGACAACGTCGTTTTGCTGGACGCCGAGTCCGGCAAAGAGCTGGCGCACTTCGCGCTGGGCACGCGGCGCTCGATGCCCTCTTCGTTTCCTTACACAGTGGTGGCCACGCGCGACGGCGAGCGGGCGTGGTGCAGCTTGTGGAATGCTTCGGAGGTTGTGGAACTCAATCTCGCGCGAAAAACCGTTGTTCGCCGAATTCCGCTGATGGTGCCGAAGTCGCACATTGCTCCGGGCTCGCACCCGACGGCGATGCTACTCTCGCCTGACGAGCAAATACTATACGTGGCGCTGAGCAACGCCGATTCCGTGGCCGCCATCAACACGCGCACCGGAACGGTACAGGCGTTTTTTTCTACGCACCTGCCCAAGCAGGAATTTTCTGGTAATGAAACTGTTTCACTGGCGCAAAGCAAGGACGGTGCAAGGCTCTTCGCGGCAAACGCAGCCGCGAATTCCGTCGCGGTGTTTAAGACCAGCAGCATCGGCCAGAAACGCGAAAATCCTGCCGCGCCCATCACCGCGATAGGCTTCCTTCCTACCGAGTGGTACACGCTCGCCGTAGCCGTCGCCGGTAATGACTTGTTGATTGCCACCGGAAAAGGACAAGGGACTGGGCCGAATGGGGACGACAAATCCAAAGATGAGCTCAGCAAGCACAAGAAGGATTATCCGTATATCCCAACATTGCTGCGCGGGTCTATCGCGCGGCTGAGCCTCGATGAAGTCGAAAAAAACCTCCCCGCTTTTACTCTGGTCGCACAACAACAGATGCAACTGGTTGCTGATCCTACCTCGCTGCCATTTGCCGCGGGCACGAACCCCATTCACCACGTGATTTACATCATCAAGGAAAACCGCACCTATGATCAGATTTTTGGCGATATCAAGATCGCCAATGGCGATCCCGCGCTGACTTTGTACGGCGCGGACATCACCCCCAACGAGCACAAGCTCGCGATGCAATTTGGCATCCTCGATAACTTCTACGATTCGGGAGAAGTTTCCGGCGACGGCCACATGTGGTCCACGGCGGCAATCGCCGGCGACTACAACGAGAAAACCTGGCAGATCGCCTATCGCAGCCGCGAACGCACCTACGACTATGAAGGCCTGGTCGCAGACGAATCTCCGCTGGAGCATGACGAGCCCGACGTAAACGAGCCGGGCACCGGGTATTTGTGGGGCAACGTCGCGCGCCATGGTTTGAGCTATCGCCACTACGGAGAATTCGTCGCCAGCGAATGGTGCGAAGACAAGCCTGCGCCGCAAGCCTCACCAAAACTCGGCACACCGTCTCCCACAGGAGCGTCCTGCGCGCGCACGACGGTGAAGAAGGGCGAACTACTGCCACCGATGCCCGGGCAGGCCGCTGGCACTCCCAGCCCATACCCGTGGCCTGTTCCGGTGCTACGCCGCGATGTCGCTACCAAGGTCGAACTGCGCGGGCACTTCGATCCGCACTATGCCGATTTCAAAGTGGAGTATCCCGACCAGCTGCGCGTTGATGAATTCTTGCGCGAGTTCAAGGGTTTCGTGCTCGCGCGCGAGGAAAAAAACAAAGCGCAGGAATTGCCCAACTACGTTTTGTTGCGAATTCCCAACGACCACACCGGCGGAACGCGGCCCGGGTACCCGACACCGTCCGCTTCGGTTGCCGACAACGATCTGGCCATTGGCCGCGTGGTCGAATCCGTTTCGCACAGCCCCTACTGGGACGACACCGCGATTTTTATCGTGGAAGACGACGCGCAGGACGGCGCCGACCACGTGGACGCACACCGCAGCATCGCGCTGCTCATCAGCAAATATGCGCAGGGCTCAGCGGAGCAGCCCTACGTGGAACATGGCTTTTTCACTACCGTAAGCATGGTGCGTACCATGGAAGCGCTCCTCGGTTTGCCGCCCATGAATCACAATGACGCCTACGCTCCGGTGATGTCTTCCCTTTTTGCAGGCAAGGGCGAGCAGGCCGCCTTTGACGCCGACTACAGCAATTTGCGCAACGAATTGATCTATAAAGTGAACGGACCGGCCGCGCCGGGCGCCAAAGAATCCGCCGCGATGAATTGGAAACATGCGGACGAGGCCAACAACGAAGTGCTGAATGCAATTTTGTGGCGCGATCGGAAAGGCGATGTCCCGATGCCGGAACCGCAGCACACCGTCTTCCGTGAGACCTCGGACAAGTAAAGCGAACCGCAACGTTCTGCATCGTCTGGAAAGAAAAAAGCGGCGGCGCCAATCGCGTCGCCGCTTTTACCGACTCTGGACACTTAGAACGGCTGAGCTACAATTCGTCTCCGTCCTGTTCCGCAGCCACCGCCGTGAGAGTCCCGAATAAACCGTGCGCTTCATCTTGGATGCCCGCGGTGAAGAACAGCGTGTTATACGGACCGGCGTTAGCGGAATTTCCAAATACCAGCGCCCACAATCCAGCAATGACCACTGGTGAGTCGTCCGGGTTCTTCATGAAACCGCGGAATTTAAAGGTCACCGGGTTGAACGCCGCGATTTTGCCGCTGCCAAAATTCCCGATCAGCAGCGAGTGGCTGAACTCTCCGAAATCCCCCGGCGCCAGTGCAATGCCCCACGGCGCATTCAAAAAGTCGCCGTTTTGCAGTTGGGCGAGGAATCTGCCGCCTGAACTGAAGATATTTACGAAGCCACGGCCGGCTCCCGCCACTTCATCCTTCCTCGCGCTGTCCTGCTCCGCGTAGGCGACCAGGATATTGCCACCCACGTTTTGCACATTGAAGGGAGCGAATCCCCGCCGGTTATGCCGCTCATCTGCATCGTGATCACGGCCGCGGTCGCGATCGTGATCGTCATCGGAAAACGCTTCATCAAAGGAATGCACGCGCGTGAAGGTGCTGTCGTAAACCTCAATTTGCCCGGAGTGAAAATTAGCGACGTATAAATACCGCTTCCCGCCGAATTCGCCGATGGTGGCGCCCTTGTACACCGCCTTGTCCGCGCGATCCACTTGGCGAATGGCGTGCGTCGCATCCACGGTGGGGTTCCATCCGGAGACCGTGCCGTCCTCGGTTACAAAAATGAAAACGGCCGGCTTGCCCGGTGCGACGGCAAAATCAGTGCTTCCGTTGAACACTACGCCAGTAGGCGTGCCGGTCGTTCCCGCAGGGGCGTTTTTCGTCGTAGGGATAGTGACCACCAGGGGCGACGCCAGCGGAAATGCGTCACCGGTGCCGGCGTACAACGTGGATGTCCCGGTACCATTGTTGCCGACCCACCACGGGCTGCCGGGAGAGCGGGCCAGTCCCCAGGGATTCACCAGATTCGCATCCCGATTGGTGGCGAGGCCTGCAATGTCAGAAACCAGATTCGTTTGGGTGTAATGCTGCGCAAATGTCAAAACTGGAAAAACAGAAATAGCTAAAATTCCCGCGGCAACAAATTTCACAATCGATCGTGGCTGATGCATAGTCTTAGATCTCTCCTCAGTTTGATTCTCGATGAAGCTTAGGCCCGGCGAACGTCGAGCGACTTAGCATCCATGTAACTTTTCTGTAACTTTTTGAGGGCAAAGGTTGAGAACAAAAGTTTCTGCGTTTTCTTCATAACTGCGAAAATCACTGGCAGAATTTGTAGGTGAACCAAGTCACGTTTCGTTTTCTGGAGTTTGCGTCAGCGTCACGCGGCGCGCACCTACTACGCGCCTAAGGACATACCTCCAAGAAAATGATCAGTTGGAACTTGCCGGTCACGTGGAAACAAACTTATTGGCGGAGTGATTTTCCGAAAGCCCGGTGGCGCGTACCCGAAGGCCGCGTACTGCGATAGCAGAGCGTCCCAACCCTGCTGATTTCCTTTGATTCGGTCGATGAACCAATGGTTGGTCAAGGTAGGACTGAATTTTCAGCCGGGGGCGCTAAAAAACGGATACCATGCCATGGAATTGATGTTCGTAATAATGGACTTAATTCGTCAAACCAGCGAGGTAACACATGGCGGCATTCTGTGGCAGTTGCGGTAAACCTTTGGACGGCGGAAGATTTTGCCCGTTCTGCGGAGCGGATTCCAGTGCGGCAACCCCCGGAGTGCCCGCCGCGGCCGCTTCTGCTGCATCAGTACCACCCCAAGCCGCGGCGCCGGCTGGCTATGCCGCCACGGGCGCGGCCGTCGCGCCAAAAAAATCCAGCAACACTCTCGTGATTGTCCTCGTGACGATCGTGGTTATTTTCGGCGCTATCGGCGCGGCGCTGCTGTATGCGGCCTACTGGGCCAAAAACAGGGTCGAAAGGGCGGCAAAAGATTACGGCGTCGAACTTCCCAGCGATGCGCATGGACGAGCCAGAAGATCGAGCGCCACGGCACACCGCGACCCCTGTTCCTTCCTTACGCCTGCGGAAATGGCCGAAGCCACCGGCGTGGCCATCACGGAATCGCACCGCGAAGAGCGCTCCTGTAATTTTGCTTCGGGCGACGGCACCGGCGCAGGAGCCGTTCTGGATTTTGAGTGGGGCGACGGAAAAATTCTGATGACGGCGACGAAAGCCGGCGGCAAATTAATGACCATGGCCCCTGGAACGGAATTGCAAACCGTCGTTGGCATCGGAGATGAAGCTTACTTCCAGAACGGCATGCTCACTGTAAGAAAGGGCGACGATGGATTCCGCATCATGCTGCCCGCCGAACTGCTCACGAGGAATCTCGCCACCGGTAGGAAAAATCCGCAGGACACTTTCACCGAAATGCGGGACATCGAAAAAGGACTAGCCCAAAAAGTCGTCAGCCGGATGTAGCCTTCCACTGCCGTCCGATCCCAATACGGCTTACAGTGTTGGCGTAGCGGTAGGACGGAACAGAGCGGGAACAAATTCGAGATCGGAAGCTTCGGCAACGGCGAGGGTAATCTGGAAGCGCATAACATCCGGAGGAATTGGATTCTGATGCGCCAGACGCCGGACTGGCGATATGCGCCTGTAGGCGGCCGGATAGAATGTTGTCGATGGTCTCTCCGGAGCCCATCGACAGAGCGCGAACGAAGATGGCTCGGCCGCCGGATGTTTTAATATTTCGCTGGTTGAAGTCCCTGGTGACGTCCCCGATCCGCTTTTCCTTTTCCGAACCGTAAGAAAAGACTAGTTCGAGCGATCCTGGGGGCGCTTGTTCGCTGGAGGCGCTTTCGCTCGAGGCAGAGTCGTGTTTTTTACAGCCGCTGACGCTGAGACCTGGGCAAACGAATACCAGCATTCCGAAAAATCGAACGAGGCGAAGCCGGCGCACAGTTATCGCTGCGAATCCATTGGACATCAGACACCGCCCTGAACCATAGTTTGCAAATCGGCGGGAGTTGGCCAATAGCCATCTGCTCCGGGCGCCGATATTCTGCTTGGTTTAACAGATATGCCAAAGGGTCCCCCTACGAAACTAGCTTCTGCCGCAAGCCTGTGCCTGCTGCTTGTGCTGCTGGCGGTGCACCCCTCAGCGCTGTTTGCTCAGTCGGCTGCCCTGGACGTAGCTGTAAAACCTACTGATGCTCGCGCAGAATGGAAAGCTGTAATCGGAAGTTATGCCGGCGAGGACCAGACCGTAATCGAGGTCCTCGAGAACGACGGTCACCTGGAGCTAAAGCAGGGTGACAAACCAGCGATGCCCATACTTAAGGACTCCGACGACCAATTGTTTGTCACCGGGGTCAACGGGAACGAGCAGGCGCGAATCCCTGTGGAGTTCATCCGCACGGGCGCACAGGGATTCACCCAGCTTGTATTTGGAACAGCGCGCCTGCAACACCGCAATTACGACGGCGACATAAACAAAAGCGGTCACATAAATCCGGTTCGGTCCATTGAAGAACTGCGTAAGGAAGCCATGCTCGCTTCTCCGCCAAAGGAAGAGCGCGCGTTTCGGAAATCTGAACTGGTGGAATTGAGCACGCTGGATTCCAGCATTCGTCTCGACATTCGTTATGCTACCGCCAACAATTTTCTGGGCACGCCCGTATACACGCAACCTCGTGCGTTTTTACAGCGCCCCGCCGCCGAAGCGATGCATCGCGCAATGCAGGCCTTGAAAGCTTATGGGTACGGTTTGCTTATACACGATGGCTACCGCCCCTGGTATGTCACTAAAATTTTCTGGGATGCGACACCGCCAGAAGGAAAAATCTTTGTGGCCGACCCTTCGCAGGGTTCGCGCCACAATCGCGGCTGCGCCGTGGACCTGACCCTTTATGACCTGAAAACCGGTAAGCCCGTCGAAATGCCCGGCACTTACGACGAAATGTCGCCGCGGTCTTTTCCCAATTATCCTGGCGGTACTTCGCTGCAGCGCTGGACACGCGACCTGCTGCGGCACGCCATGGAGTCAGAGGGGTTTACGGTTTTCGAAACAGAGTGGTGGCATTTCGACTACAAAGATTGGCGGGAGTATCCGCTTCTGAATATTAGCTTCGAAAAACTCAACGTAGTTCGTTAGGTTACTGGCGTGGTCAGTAACCGTCAGGACAGGTAGGTTTTCCCGAGTTCCGCAACGCGGCGCACAAAGGTCATTTCTACCAGGCCGTGTTTGCCGTAATAGCGCAGAACGATTTTGTGACCTGGTTCGATCTTGGCGCGCGCCTTGATCATGGCGTCGGACATCTCCACCCATTCGCCGGTGACCAGGTAGGTGCCTTCCCAACCGCGCAGCTCGAATCGGCCGTCGTGGCGCAGTGTGAGCGGAGCTGCCGTGCATTTGATGGCCTTGCCTGCCAGTTTCGCCGCGGAGCATTCGTAGCGGCCGGAGACATCCACCGACTGCGCCGGTGTTTTGGCCGCGAAGAGAGTGAGCGCGAAAAACGCGAAGGTGAGAACATAAATTCTGTGGAAACCGTTCCGCATTGTTTCTCCCTGCCAGACCGCTGAGGGCGGGAAGACCTCCGCAGTCGTCAACAGTAATGCAAGCTGTGCGCCACCTCGCCCTCGTCCCAACATACTCAGAACAAGCCGCTTGGCGAAAACCGCGAAATCGGGGTGTCGCCTAATAGGGACATTCGTGTCCCTGAAACGATTCTCTTTGCGCAAAATTCTGAGGTACTGAACCTTTGGTCGTGGCAGTACTGTTAGCGCTGAAAGCGATTCAATTGGGCGCCAATTCCGCGGCCGCTTGCCCGTCCTTTCGCGGGTCCGAAGCACCGTAATTTACGCCCGCGGCGAAGTCTCGCAGCACAGCTTGTCCGCCTCCCATGAAGCTCGAAAACGATCCGCGCAAATCTATTTTGTGGCCCTTGGCGGTCAGCTCGTTACGGACGTTCCCGTTGAAACGGTTCTCGAGCGCCACATCGCAGCCGTCAAAAGAATGTTTCGAAAACCGCGGAGCCTCCAGAGCGGCCTGAATGTTCATCTTGAAATCGGAAATATTGGCGATGAACTGGGCATGAGCCTGCGATTGATTCCACCCGCCCATGATTCCAAAAGCCACGCGCGTGTCGCCTTTCTGCGCGAAGGCCGGAATGATGGTGTGCAGCGGGCGCTTGCGCCCAGCCAGCGCGTTGGGAGACGCCGGGTCGAGAGTGAACAGCCCCCCGCGGTCATGCAACACAAAGCCAGTTCCGGTGGCCACGATTCCGGACCCGAACGACTCATAGTTGCTCTGAATCAGCGAGACCATGTTCCCTTCGCGGTCCACGACGGTCAGATACGTGGTGTCGTGTCCGGCTGGAAGCTCGGCCGCGCCCACCGCACAGTTGGCATGCTCGGCATCAATCAGTTTCGAGCGTTGCTCAGCCCACTCCTTTGAAAGCAACGTGGACACCGGCAACTTCTGCTGGCGCGGCTCGCCGATATATTTCAACAGGTCCGCGTAAGCGAGTTTTTTCGCTTCGATCATGGTGTGCAGCGCGTTTGCCGAGCCAAATCCCCATTCCTTGTTCTGGCCCAGCGGAAATTTCTCCATGATGTTCAGCATCTCGAGCGCCGCGAGTCCCTGGCCGTTAGGAGGCAATTCGTAAACCGTCCAATCGCGGTAAGTCGTCGAAATCGGCTCCACGAACTCGCTGGAATATTCCGACAAATCCTGCGCGGTCATCACGCCGCCGTGGCGCTTCATGGTGTCGAGGATTTTCTCCGCGATCTCGCCTTTGTAGAAGGCGTCGCGGCCATGCGCCGCGATTTGCTGCAGCGACCATGCCAGGTCCGCGTTGCGAAAGATTTCACCGGTCTTCGGCGTGTGATCCTTGAGGAGATAGGTTTCCGACGCAGAGCTATCGCCGCGCAGCAGGTCAGCGCCGGCAGCCCAGTATCCGGCGGTAATTTCCGGTACGGGAAACCCGTCCTGCGCAAGGCGAATTGCCGGCGCCAGGTCTTCCGCGATTTTTTTGCGGCCAAAGCGGTCCGCCAGTTTCTGCCAGCCATCCACCGCCCCTGGAACGGTTATGGGATAAATTCCGCGCTGCGGCATATCCCGCAAACCTTTTTTGTGCAGAAATTCCATGGTCAGATCTTTGGGCGCCCAGCCGCTGGCATTCAGACCGTATAGTTTGTTTCCCTTCGCGTCGTACACGATGGCGAAAAGATCTCCACCGACGCCATTCATCATGGGTTCGACAACGCCCATGGCCGCGTTGGTGGCGATGGCAGCATCCACGGCATTTCCGCCTTGCTCCAGAATTCGCACCCCAGCCTGGGCGGCCAAGGGCGATTCGGCGGCGACAATGCCATTGCGCGAAACCACCATGGAGCGCGTCTGCGAGCGGTCTTGCGCTTGCGTGGAAAAAATGGCCATCAGGCACAAAATATAAATCGAAACGGCCAGTATTCTAAATACCTGCATCAGCAACCTCGCGGCCGGAAATCCTACGCCGTTGGAAAATTTCACATCGTCAAATTTGTGCGTGACTATACACTGCCGTTGTCCCTTTGCACAGCCATCGAGTTTCACACTTCAAATGATTGGCATTTGCGCCGGGAGTCTCTAGAATCGAGTAGCGCGGGTGGTAGCCAAAATTTAGATTATCGCCAGATGCCATGGCCCGCGCCCGGAGACTTTTCATTGCCGCAACATCCCCAGGAAAAAAACACTGCGCGCGAGCAACAAAATCCCGCACCGGAGCTGAAGCCATCGGAAGTTGACGCGCTTCTCGGTGGCCGGCACAGCGATCCTTTCGCGTTGCTGGGCCCGCACCCTGTGCGCGATGGATGGTCCATTCGCTTTTTTATTCCCTGGGCGGTGGAAGCCAGCATCGCCATCGTCAGTCCCAGCGGCCCGGCTGGCAATACCGCCGTGTCTCAAGCGGCCGCTAAATCGGTTCAGCCCGCGCACAACCTAAAAATCGCTGACGCCGTAAAACGTCGCCCAGAGGGTTTTTTCGAGGCCCTCTGGCCTTCCAGCCAGCCCGCGCCGCCCGCGCCGGGCAGCTACAAAATCCAGGGGCGCACGCACCATGGCGAGTTGTTTGAGATGTACGACACCTACTCCTTCCCTTATCTCCTCAGTGAATTCGATCTGTACCTGATGGGCGAGGGCCGGCACTACGACACCTACGAAAAGCTTGGCGCGCACCTGAAGACGGTTCAGGAAGTTCGCGGAGTGAATTTTGCTGTGTGGGCGCCCAGCGCCCGGCGCGTCAGTGTGGTTGGCGATTTCAATCACTGGGATGGACGCGTAAATGTCATGCGCGCGCGCGGCTCGTCAGGCATCTGGGAACTGTTCGTTCCCGAATTGCCCGAAGGCGCAATCTATAAATACGAAATCATTGGCGCCGACGGCGACATGCTGCCGCTGAAAGCCGATCCGTATGCATTTCGTGCGGAACTGCGGCCCAGCACCGGCTCGATCGTCAGCAACCTGGATACTTATCAATGGAACGACACCAAGTGGATGAAGGAGCGGCCGCAGAAAAACTGGTTTGAGTCGCCGGTTTCCATTTACGAAGTGCATCTAGGCGCGTGGCGTCGCGTGCCCGAAGAAAATAATCGCTGGCTGACTTACAAGGAGCTGAGCGACCAGCTTATTCCTTACGTCAAAAATCTCGGCTACTCGCACATCGAGCTCCTGCCCATCATGGAGCATCCCTTCGACGGCTCGTGGGGCTACCAGACGCTGGGATACTACGCAGCTACCAGCCGTTACGGCTCGCCCGCGGATTTCATGGAGTTCATTGACCGCTGCCACAATGCCGGTATCGGCGTACTCCTGGACTGGACGCCCGCGCACTTTCCACGCGATGGCTACGGCCTGGCCCAATTCGACGGAACGCATCTGTACGAGCACTCCGACCCGCGGCAGGGCTCGCAACTCGACTGGGGCACGCTGGTCTACAACTACGGGCGCAATGAAGTTCGCAATTATTTAATTTCCAATGCACTCTTCTGGTTGGATAAATATCACATAGACGGTCTCCGGGTAGACGCCGTCGCGTCCATGATTTATCTAGATTATTCGCGCAAGCCCGGCGAGTGGATCCCCAACAAATTCGGCGGCCGCGAAAATCTCGAAGCTGTGGATTTCCTCAAACGCCTGAATGAAATCACCTTCGAGCGTTTTCCCGGCATCCTGACCATCGCGGAAGAGTCCACGGCCTGGCCCAGTGTCTCGCGCCCCACCTATCTTGGCGGCCTGGGCTTCAGCATGAAGTGGAACATGGGCTGGATGAATGACACGCTCAAGTATTTCTCCGCCAATCCCATTCACCGCAAATACGAACACAACAAGCTCACCTTTTCACTGATCTACGCCTTTACGGAAAATTTCGTGCTGCCTTTCTCCCATGACGAAGTGGTCCACGGCAAAAATTCCCTGCTCCACAAGATGCCCGGCGATATGTGGCAGCAATTCGCCAACCTGCGGCTTCTGTACGCCTACCAGTACGCTCACCCCGGCAAGAAACTTTTGTTCATGGGCGAGGAATTCGGCCAACGCCAGGAGTTCAGTGAAGCCCGCAGCCTCGACTGGCATCTGCTCCAGTGGGAATCGCACAAAGGACTGCAGCAACTGGTCGGCGATCTGAACAAGATTTATGCCGCCGAGCCTTCCCTGCACGAAGTGGATTTTGACTGGCCGGGCTTTGAGTGGATTGACGCCAACGACGCCGACAACAGCATCTTTTGCTTCGCACGCCACGGCAAAAAACCTCACGATCTAATGGTGGTTATCCTGAACGCCACGCCGGTGCTGCGCGGACAGTATCGCGTCGGGGTACCCCAGCCGGGCTTTTACGCGGAGACCCTGAACACCGACTCGGCCGTGTATGGCGGCTCCAACGTGGGAAACCTGGGGGGTGTGCGCACCGAGCCGATTCCCCACATGGGCCGGCCGCATTCGCTGACCCTGACCGTGCCGCCTCTGGCCGGTCTATTCCTGAAGTGGACCCCCCAGCCCTAGTCGCTAACCTCGGGCCGGGTCAACGGCGCAACAAAATAGTTCTACTACGAAACATTTCCGAGACATGTGTCGTATGTATGGTCAGTGCCACAGGAGGCATCCATACCATGCTCAATCGCACAAAGCGCATCCATAGGCCTGCCGCTCTGCTCGCTGCCGTACTTCTGACGTCATCGCTGCCGCTGCTGGCCAAACCTGCAGCCACTGGACAGACCGCCGCGCCGGCCAAGACCGAACGCTGGCTGCACGTGCGGGTTATCAATACAGATGACAAGAACGAGACTGTACGCGTTAACGTGCCGCTGGACCTGGCCGAGAGCGTCCTGCCTACCATTAGCAAGGAGCGCCTACACAATGGCAAAGTCACCTTTGATGAAGCGCACATGAAAGACGTGGACCTCAAGGCACTGTTGAACGCCGTGCGCAATGCCAAAGACGGCGAGTACGTCACGGTGCAGAGTTCCGACCAGGATGTTCGCGTGGCCAAGCAAGGCGGGCACTTTCTCGTGCATGTTAAGGACAAGAGCAAGGGCGAGCATGGCAAACGCTCCGAAGTGGAAGTAAAAATTCCCATGCACGTGATTGATGCGCTGTTCAGCGCAGGTAAAGACGAACTGGACATCGTGGCTGGGCTTCACGCGCTTTCGCTGCAGGGCGATACCGAGTTGGTTTCCGTGAAGGCTGACGACAGCACCGTGCGGGTGTGGCTGGATTCCAAGAACGTCGGGGACTGAGCTCAAAAATTTTACCTATCGCGAGGAGATCTGTTCATGCTGATAATTGCGAAGATTGCTCTGGGGATGGCCAGCACGGTAGCTTTGGCGACGGTCTACACCTTCCGCGAAGGCGTGATTCGCGTGGACGTGGATGAACACCGCGAGGGTGGCTCGCACGTGCACTTCTTCGTGCCGGCCGCGGCTGTGCCCATGGCCGTGCATTTCACGCCGCAACGCCACAAGGAGCATGCCGAGGAGCGTATGCAAGAGTGGATGCCCATGCTTCGCCAACTAAGCAAAGAGCTGGAGAAATACCCGGATGCCGAATTCGTGGACGTCCAGAGCGAAGCAGAACACGTTCGCGTGCGCACGCGCGCGGGCAAACTGCAGGTTGACGTTACCGGGCCGGGGGAATCCGTTCATGTGGCCTGCCCCATTGCCACGATCGAAGATCTGGCTGAAGAATTTGCCGCCAACAGACCGGGCGCGTAATTTTCCGAGAATGTGAACCCCTTGCAGGAGGCCGGGCAGTCTTACTGCTGACCCGCGTTTTATTCCGCGTGCTCTTCTTTAACGTCGCTCGGAATGAAATAAATTTCCTCAAACATCGAATCTTTCTTCCAGCCCGCGCGTTGCAGGATGCCGCGGCCGTTTTCCACCATGCTGGGATGCCCGCAAAGGTAGCCCGTGGTTTCCGACGGCCGTAGGCCCCACAGGTCCGTGTATTTGCGGACCAGGTCGTCCACGCGTCCGGTCTCTCCGCTCCAGGCTTCGTCCTCCCAAGGACGGCTGACGGTGGTAACGAAGGTCAGCCACGGGGCTTCGGCGGCTACTTTTTCCATCTCGTCGCGGTATCCGAACTCCCAGGAACGGCTGCCGCCCTGGATGCAATATAACTTGTGCTCGCCGGGCATGGGTCTGTCGCCACTCTTCCAGTCGCGGTACAGCGTGCGCACATAGCTGACGAACGGCGCGATTCCCGTGACGGTAGACAGCAGCAGGTGGTTTTTGCGGCCGCTCCGCAGGTCCAGGGTAAAGCGGCCCTTGGAAATCTTGCGGCAGAAAAGAGTGTCACCCACATGGAGCTTGTAAAGATGGGGCGTCAGAGCGCCGTGCGGGACGAGCTCCAGGAAGAACTCCAGCGTGCTTTCGTAGGGGGAAGAGACCAGCGAGTAGGCGCGCTCGATGCGAGCGCCCTCGTGTTCCACGCCCAAAGTGGCGTATTGGCCGGCTAAGAATTTGAACGGTCCGCCGGGATCCACGCGAATGAGCCACAGATCCGGCGCGAGATCCTTCCGCTCCACGATGGTGGCCTGATAATGTTTTTCTCCAGGCAGCATTCCAACTCCTGACAACGGTGCCAGCAACCCCACAAAACTATATTATTCGTAGGCCAGAGCGACAACCGGATCGTAACTGGCAGCTCGCAGCGCCGGATAGATGGCGCCCGTAGCCGCGCCAATCAGAGCCAGCATCACCGCCGAAAAAATCCACGCGGAAGAAATCAGAATGGTCAGGCCGGGGTTAGTCTGTTTCAAAATGGCCTGGACGATAAAGGTCAGCGCGATGCCCAGCACCGTTCCCATCAGTGACAATATGAATGTTTCCCCCAGCAGCATGCGCACCACGTCGAAGCGCGAGAAACCCAGGGCCTTCAAAATACCGATCTCCCGCGTTCGTTCCATAACCAGAGTGTGCATATTGAGAAGTACTACCAAAAAACTGATGACGATACCCAACGCCACCATCGTTCTGGTGAACGGCCGCAGCTGCGGAAGGTTAGACGACGTCATGAGCGTTACGTATTCCGATAGCGAGCGCACACTGTTCTGGGGATCCAATTTCAAAATTTCCGCTCGGGTGCCCTCGGTATCTCCTTTGCTTCTCACGTAAAACATCGAAACACGCTTTTCCGCACCTGCCAGGTCCTGAGCCGTTTGCAGTGGAATAAAAAATCTGGCCCCTTTGCCGTGTGCGACGATTCCGCTCACAGTGAACACGTGATTCAGCAAGGTAACCTGATCGCCGACTTTCAAATGCCGCGACTGCGCCATGATATCGTCGGCAATCAACTCGTCAGGCCCGTCAAATTGACGTCCCGCGCGAAACAAGAATCCCCGGCTCAATGCGTTGAAGCGCCGAAAATCAATGCCATAAACCATCACTAAGTTCTTTGGTTCCGTCAAAATTACCGTCGGCGCGACTTCGTCCACACCTGGTAAAGCGGATATTTTATCGCCCAGCGCTTCCTGCATCACCGCACTGGAAAAAGCAAAAAAGATGGAAGAGTTCGGCGGCTGCACAAGAATATCGGCGCCGACACCCTCAACGCGTTTCCCCCACTCGGAAACTACTCCGGAAGTGAGGCCCGCAATCATCAGGACGAGGATCACTTGAATGGCGATGGCGATGACGCTCAACGCGCTGCGCAGTGGCCGCGTGGCGATGCTGCCCCAGAACATCTGCAATAAAGAAAATCTGCCCTCAAAAGTTTCATTCATGCTGGGGAGTCCGACGTGGACTGTATCACTGCTGTTCGAGGGCCGTCAAAAAATGCGTTGCCTATACGTTGCACGAACGATTCCGAAACGCATTTCAAATATTTCTGCGCGATTAAGTTTTGCACACAACTGTTCATAAGCTTGTGGAAAACGAACCTGCGCGGCAGCTAACTGCGCATTTAGCAACATGATTTGCCGCTTTGCACAATTTTCGTGCAACTATCGGAATCCTTCGCGCACCACACAATAAATCCCAAAAGAAAATTCCGGATCCTGTCAACAGCGTTCTATTTTGGTACCGGTCCGCGAGTATGCGCTCACAATCGTGCACGGCCGGCGATTAATACCATTTGGGAGGCTTCTCCAGATGAATCTTGATGGGCTGCCGGGCATCGGTGATGTCATACCAGCGCCCGTAAGTCTTCCAGCCCTCGGCCACAATCTGGATCAGAACTCTTCCGAGCGGCGCGTTGGGCACGTGCGCGATTCCGTCACGATTGGTTTTCACATTCAACTCGTACTGCTTGTCTTTCACGACCTTGCGGTCTTTCACATACTTCAGATACACGCTGGCGTTTTCGACAGGTGCGTCTCTCTCCCCGCCGGTAACTTCGATCGTGACCCGTTCCGTGGAGAGGTCCTTCTGAGACGCCGGGCGCGGTAGCGGGCGTGCATTGCTCTTCGCGGCACCCAGCGAGAGCAGCGCCAGCGAAAGTGTTACGCAAGCAAATAGAGAGGGAAATTTCTTCATGACGATCAATCCATCCTCCACGGAAACAATGCCAGGGGTCAAGTTCTCCGTTTCTGAATCAGATGCCACGCTCTCGGCTGCCGATGTATCCCGGGCACGATTAGAAATCCCAAAACAGGCCTCATTGACTACCCGTTAGGGCTCCTGTAAGTTCTGAAGAACCAAGTCAAAGGTGACATTTTGCTGTTCCGCGCACGATCGTGACCGCTGCACGTCCGGCAGGCGGATTATTGGATCACTAATTGGCCATTACTGTGCGGCAAAGAGGAGCAACACATGGGTTTCGCAACTAACGCCATTCACGTCGGCCAGGAACCGGATCCGGCCACTGGCGCGATCGTCGCGCCAATCTACCAGACCTCCACCTATGTGAACGAAGAACTGGGAAGAACCAAGGGCGGTTATGATTACGCGCGCACCAATCATCCCAATCGCAAAGCTCTAGAGCGGACGGTGGCCAAGCTCGAGGAGGGCCACAGCGCTTACGTGTTTTCATCCGGCATGGCGGGCATAGATGCGGTGTTTCGTTTGCTCCGCCCCGGAGATCATGTGGTGCTTTCCGAAGCTGTATACGGTGGCGTCTTCCGGCTTTCCACGCAATTGCTGGTGCACTTTGGTTTGGAATTCAGTTTTGTGGACACTTCTTCAACCGATGCGGTGCTGCTGGCCTTCCGGCCCAATACTAAAATGTTGTATCTCGAGACGCCGACTAACCCGACCATGCGCGTGGCGGACATTGCGGCACTGAGCAAGCTGGCCAGCCAGCGCAACGTTACCGTGGTAGTGGACAATACATTTCTGAGTCCCTACCTGCAGCGGCCAATCGAGCTTGGCGCGCACATCGTGGTGCATTCCATGACCAAGTATCTGAATGGCCACAGCGATTCCACCGGAGGAGCTGTGGTGCTGACGCGATCGGAAGATGCGGAGAAGATTTATTTCATCCAACGCTCCGCCGGCAGCGGGCTGGCGCCGATGGATTGTTTTTTAGTTTCGCGCGGTATCAAGACGCTGGCGGTGCGCATGTTGCAACACAACGCCAACGGACTGGCGGTGGCGCGCCACCTGGACGCACATCCGAAGGTTCGCAAGGTTTACTACCCGGGGCTACCCACGCATCCGCAGCACGACCTTGCGCGGCGCCAACAGAAAGGTCCGGGGGCGATGCTGTCGTTCGATCTCGGATCACTGGATGCGGCGCGGCAATTCCTAAACAAAGTGAAGTTGTGTTCGCTGGCGGAAAGTCTGGGCGGAGTGGAGACGCTCATTTCCCTTCCGGCCTTGATGACGCACGCGTCCATGCCACAGGAAGTGCGCGAACGCGTGGGAATCACCGAGGGCCTGGTGCGATTATCGGTGGGCATTGAAGATGTGGAAGACATCATCGCGGACCTGGATCAGGCGCTGCTGTACAGCTGAATTTTCGGTAGTTATTTTCTCGACCGCTTTGTGGGTTGGATGCTCTCGCTCACCCAGTCCAGATATTGTTTCGAGCCACTCGCAACAGGCAAGACGATGAATTCGGGAACGTCGTAGCTGTGGAATTCCTTCACTGCGTGTTGTAATTCCGGAAGACGCCGCTCGGCGGACTTCATGACCAGCAAATACTCCTGCGCGGTCTCTACTCTATCTTTCCAACGATAAATTGATTCGACGGACGCTGTGGAGATGTTGACGCAGGCGGCGAGTTGCTGCTCGACCACGGCGCGGGCGATTTTTCTGGCTTCGGCCAGACTTGCACACGTGACCAGAACGATTCGGAATTCAGTTTGCTTCATCTAGATACTTTCCTGGTTGGCGCATGCCGGTGCTCCGCCCTTTTTTGGTTTCCGACTCCGGGCTAGAATACATCGCTATGACCACCTCTCCGATCAAGTTTGGAACATCCGGCTGGCGCGGGCTGATTGCCGACGATTTTACATTCGCGAACGTGCGTCTAGCGGTAACCGCCATCGCGGATCACGTTAACAGTAAAACGAAGGAGCCGACGGTTCTGGTCGGCTACGATCCGCGCTTTTATTCCGAAGAATTTTCGCAACTGGCGGTGGACATCCTGAACGCCAACGGGATTCGCACGCTGCTGTGCGATACCTTCACGCCGACTCCCGCGATTGCGTATGAAATCATGCGGCGCAAACTGGATGGGGCGATTAATTTCACGGCCAGCCATAATCCCGCGCATTACCACGGCTTGAAGTTTTCTTCGTCAGATGCCGGCCCTGCGCTGCCGGAAGTGACCCAGGATATCGAAGCGCGGGTCACGCAAATGATAGGAAAGGACGCATCGTTTTCGATGGGCGCTGCAAAAGGTGCTGGAGAGAAACGCGCCACCAACGAGATGGTGAATTTGCGCGAGGCATATCTCGCGCGACTCGAGCAACTGGTGCGCTTCGATGTGCTGAAACACAGCAAATCCAAGTTGGTGATTGATGCGCTGCACGGATGCGGCGCCGGATACCTGGACGGAGTGTTGGCGCGCAATGGCGTGGCGGCGCAGGCGATGCGTCTGAATCGCGATGTGCTGTTTGATGGAACGGGGCCGGACGTATCGGACGAAAATCTTGCGCCACTGCGTAAGGCGGTGACGGAATCGGGCGCGGCGGCGGGGCTTGCGACGGACGGAGACGCGGATCGTTTTGGCGTAATCGATCGCGACGGTTCGTGGGTGCAGCCGAATCATATTCTGGCCCTGCTGTACGACTACCTGGTGGAGACGCGGCAGTGGAAATTGCCGTGCGCGCGCAGCGTGGCGACCACCCAGATGATGGATGCGGTGGCGCAGGTTCATGGACAGAAGGCGTACCAAAGGCCGGTGGGATTTAAATATATCGGCCAACTGATTCGCGAAGACAAGATAGCCATGGGCGGCGAGGAAAGTGCGGGAATGACCATTCGTGGGCACGTACCGGAGAAAGATGGAATCCTGGCGTGCCTGCTTGTAGCGGAAATGCTGGCGGCGCGGGGCGGTTCGATCAAGGATCAGGTGGCCGCGCTGTTCAAAAAACTGGGGCGGGAGTTCTGGCCAGTGCGCCAGAACATGCACCTGAGTGACGAACAAAAGGCGAATGCGGTGAAGCGGGTGGCCATTGATGCTTCAGAACTGCTGGGACGAAAAATAGTTTCCGTTGATCGCACGGATGGCGCAAAGTTCGTGTTTGCAGACGGTTCCTGGATGTTGTTGCGGCTTTCCGGCACCGAACCGCTGCTGCGGCTGTATGTCGAAGCGGAAAGCGCGGCGGCTTCCGCGAAGCTGGTGAGCGAAGGTCAACACTGGGTGTTGCAGGGGTAGAAGAGAGAAAATGGAAAAGAGTTTTGGCGAGACGTTGCGAGGATTGGCGCAGAAAAATTTGCGGGTGCTGCTGGCGCTGTTTGTAGCGCTGCTGTTTGTACATGACATTTTTGGCGCGCACGGTTACCTCTCGATGCGGCAGACGCAGGAAGGCATCAAGAAGGTACGCGCGGAAATCAGCACACTGAATAAAGAGAATGCCGCGCTGGAACAGACGGTAAAAGACCTCAAGCACGATCCGCGCGCCATTGAAAAAATTGCCCGCGAAGAATTAATCTTGGCCAAGCCTGGCGAGATCATCATCAAGATTCCGCAATCGCAGTTGTTGCCGCAGGCGCTGGCTACCCGCCCGTAACCACGAAATTTCTCTCGAATTCCCCTCCGTCCATTTCCAAAGTATTCTGCAGGTCCGTTGGTTTGCTCCTTGGTTAAATCTTGGTGGTGTTATTTCCTTCGGTAACTGCCGGATGGGCGTGCGGCGCGGCGGCGCTAGGCTAATTCCTGACGCGGAGTTTGGGAGAGATGCGGTGCGCAAAGCTGCGAACAAGAAAAATCGTTGCTGGCCGGGATACGAGCCGGTTTCCGGAAAGAAACGGCACAACCCGGGGGAGTTGCCGGCCGAAGCCCAAGAGCCGAGTGGCTAAAAGCGAGTAAATTTCGCAGAGCACGCGAGCGGCAACCGCACCGATGGAAGAAAGCGCATCCGGGTTCTCCACGCACAGCGGCGCAACACTTGCACCGGTCGGGGCGGTCGGATGACCGGCGGGCGGCAAATGGAGGCGCGCAACGTCCGTTGCGGGAAAGAAACGTGGTGGCCGCGGCTCCAGGACGGACAGCCGGGGGCCGAGAAGAGTTAGGGGGCGAGCACCCCCTCCGAACAGAGATCGATTTATCAGCGCTTGGTCTTACGCTATTCCTAGCGTAGTGTTTGCAGGTTGAAATCCGCTTCCGCGTGTTGTTGGTCAGGCGTGCCGATGCGGAAGTTAAGGGTGGAAGATTCGATCTGACTAGATTTGAACTCCAGGCGTACGCGCTCTCCATTGGCTGGCAGGGTTGTGAGTTCATCGACCTGCGGAACGTAGGGGACGCTTTCCGAAGACAGTGGAACAAGTTCTTTTTTGTTTTGAAAAGCTCTGATTTTTATGGCGTTCAGCGGGGCATTTGGCTTATAGCAGATGTCCAGGAAAACGCGGAAATTCATCGCCTTGCCGTAGAACTGCTTCACGGCATCCTGAGAACTAAGATTGGGCACTTTGCTGGTGTACTCCACCACCTGAAGAAAGGGAGTTTCAAGCCTCATCTGTGAAGTGCAGTTTCCGTCTTTGAATTCAGGAATCCAACGTGCATAACGAGCAAGGAACTCCGGCGTCGGATTCCCTTGGCGTGTAGCCAAAAAATAGGCGTCGCGTATTGAGTTTTCCGACGTCGAGAGGTCGTCGTAGGCGCTGAGGGGGACTGCGAGGAATAGCGCCAGTGAAGCAGCAAAGGCAAGAGGCGTGTGCGTTGGGGCTCTACGGGTCATCGTTGCTCCAGTTCGTCGCGGCGACAGCCAGAATGATTGTAGTCCGAATGGGCTGATACACAATTGTAGTCGAGACGTCCCCACGAACGTCGTCATCGTGCAGCGCCTTAGGAGAACACTCTTGAAGCGTTTCCAGCACTGCGGGTCAGTTTCCTATAACAGTGTTAGCCGAATATCCTGCTCGTGGGAAACTATTGTTTGCGATTTACTTACAGGAGCTCGCGGATGAAATTGTGGCGCACGACTTTGGCGTTGGTCAGCATGCTGGTGGCGGGCTCGGCGCTACTATGGCCCCGTATCGCCCACCCGCAGCAATCACGGGTGCCCACGATCGAGGAATACAATCCTAAATCCACGCTGGTCACAAAGGCGCACAAGCCGGAGCGGGCCAAGTTTCCTTTCATAGATATTCATAGCCATCACTGGAATCCCACGTCGGCGCATGTGGACCAGCTTGTCAAAGAGATGGATACCATCAACCTGCGGGTGCTGGTCAACCTGAGCGGGGGCAGCGGCGAAGAGCTGCGCAAAACGGTGGCCACGATGAAAGGGCGCTATCCCGATCGATTTGTGGTTTTCGCGAATCCGAGCTACGAGGATATCAATGTGCCCGGGTACGGTAATCGTGCGGCAGAGAGACTTGCCGCAGACGTGCGCCATGGGGCGCAAGGACTAAAGATCTTCAAGGACTTTGGCATGGAACTGAAGTACGCGAACGGCGAACGGGTCCACGCCGACGATCCGATTTTCGATCCATTGTTTGAAAAATGCGCGGAGCTGAAGATTCCGGTGTTGATTCACATCGCCGAACCTTCGGCATTCTTCGATCCCTGGGACTACCAGAATGAGCGCTGGAAGGAGCTGGAGGAATTTCCGCAACGCGCCCGGGCGCCTGCAAAGTATCCTTCGTTTGAAACGTTAATGGCCGAGCGGAACCATCTTTTCGCCAAGCACCCGCGGACGCAATTTATTGCCGCACATCTGGCGTTTCACGGCAATGACCTGGAGCGGCTTGGCAAACTCTTCGACACCTTGCCGAATATGTACGTGGACATTGCCGCAGTGCTCGCCGAGCTGGGGCGGCAGCCCTATTCTGCGCATGATTTTCTGGTGAAATATCAGGATCGCGTGTTGATGGGCAAAGACATCTACGATGTGAATGAATACAAATGGTATTTCCGCGCTCTGGAAACGCGCGACGAATACTTCGAGTACTACCGCAAGCGTCACGCTTTCTGGCGCATCTATGGCTTTCAGCTGCCAGACGAGGTTCTCAAGAAAATCTATTACAAGAATGCGCTGAAACTCGTGCCGGGCATCGACCCCAATGCCTTCCCGGATTAGGCAATCTCGCGAGGCGATTTGCCGGTTTAGGATCTATCCAGAGTTTAGAGGTTCGGAGAACGACTGGCTCTTATTCGCTATTTATAGATATTGCTGATGCGATGCGGGTCGTAGCTGATCGCGGAAAAACGGGCAACGGTCCCTGAACCCGCGGGTGATTGAGCCTCGAAACCAACTCGAACAGGTATTTCCGTATCAAGACTAAAGGTGCGAAGGATCTGCCACTCGTGTCCCTCTGGAGAGAAGTACAAGACGTATGTCTTGTCGCTTTTTGCGATACGCAGGTAGACCGAATCGCTTTTTAGCTCTTTAGAATTGCAATCATCCGACAAACCCCTGGTCACCACGGTGACGAGAGTCGGCACTTTTTCGGGTGAAAGTTCAAAGGAGAGTTTAACCCAGTGGTGGTCGTCGCCCCAGACCATCAGTGCACCGGCATCCCACTTGGCCGCAAAATTTACGGTCACCTTGGCACTCAGAACGTAGTCAGAATTTGGCTTGAAAAGGAAAATCGGCGCGTTATTCGCAACTGTGCCGTCAAATGGGTCAACGAACCAATCTGTCTTAGCGCCCGCGGAGATGGTCAACGCATTCTTGTCATTGTCAAAATGCCAAGACGTAGGCGTGTTCTGCCAGCCCCACGTACCTGGAAGTCCCGGGATCGATGTGGGTGCTTGCGGAAATGTGTAGGCAAAAAAGAGCCAAAGAAAAAATCCGGGGAGAATCCTGGACACCGACATGGGTACCATAAAAACGCTGAACCCTCTCGAATCGGTTTTGGCCGTTTAACGATCCTGTAATGTAGCACGACCCAGTGAAAGGGCATCTCGCTTCACCGAGCGCACCAGGGCGGGAGCTTCGTCCAGTAGCAGAACTGGCCTAAGATTGATACCACTGTGGTACGCCCCTTAGCGGGCTGGACAGTCCTAGAGGGTGCGCGGTGAGAATACAGACATTTATTTTCAACTGGCCGGGTAGAAAGCAGCACGCTGCTGAACTGGAGGCGAGCTTCGCAAGGCTGTGCGAGGTTTGCGTGATTAATTCGGACGACAGCCTGAGGGTTCGCCATCCCCACTGGCATCACATCGGCAGCGAAGGGTTCTTTACCGCGCAATGGAATGCCGCCGTGCAGCGATTCGATGGCGACATTTTTGTGCATATTCAAGCGGACATCTGGCCCGCGGACCTGCCGCAAATGCTTAGTGAGTGCGTCAAGCAGATGACGAATTTTGGGGTGGGTGTGTACGCACCGAATCTAAACTTCAATCCGCACGTCTTCCGGAAGGAATCGCTGATGCGATTGAACGAGGGCATCTATGAAGTTCCCACCACGGATTGCTCTTTTTGGGCCATCGCCGGGGAGGTAGTCAGAAATGTGCCGACGATCGACCCGAAGATCAACAGATTGGGATGGGGCATTGATTTACTGGTGGCTGCGGTGGCCAAGCGCCGGGGAATGAAAATTGTGCGGGACTACAGGTTCACGGCAGGGCACATAAGATCGAGAGGCTACGATACCGCGCAGGCGACCAAGCAATGGGATGCATTGAGAAATAGCTTCGATCCCTTGTTGGCTGAAGAGATAGATGCGTTGGCCAGGCAGCGTGATGTCCTGGTGGTGAATAATTCCTCACCCAATCCTGCGGTGCGCGCGCGGGTTGCGCTTGGCAGTCGAGCCACCCGAGGAATGCTGCTGATGCAGAGGCGCCTGGAGTCGGCTTACCGATCGGTCTCTCAGTTGCGCATTCGCCACAAAACACTTTAAGGCAAGGTAGCCAGCACATTGGCTGCTGGGGCAATGGCGCGTGATGCCCAAGTGGCTGAATCACCACTGTACAATGTCATATCTGCCATCTCGTAGAAATTGCTTTTTGCGGCTAGGCTGAACGCCATCGAAGCAGTTCTTCGATCCTGGGATGCAAAATTTCCGAGGGAGCCTAGCCGAAAGAGAGAGAACACCTATGAAAACCAACCGTGAAATGATCGCCAGTGTGAACCATGGGAAAGTTGGAGCCGAGAACTCAGGCACAACAAAGACGACGCTGAGCAAATGTATTTTGCTGGGGGCATGTCTGTTGTTGGCCGGAGCGACGCAGGTAGCGGCGCAAGAGAAGGAACGCGGGCAGGAGCGCGAGCAAGACAGCGTATCTACCCCGGTGCAGATCGTGGCGCTCGACGAGTGCGATCCGAAAACGTTCAACGATGCCTTGGGGGCAGATTTCTGCAAGAACGTCACGCTGGGAGCATTCACGGTGCTGCCGGACTTATTCAAAAAGGCCAAGGCGGGAACGCCCGATCCAAACTGGGATTTCGAGCCGGACGTTCTCCGGATCAAAAAAGGCACGCCGCTGGTGGTCACGGACCAGGGCGGCGAGCCGCACACGTTCACGGAAGTTGAACATTTCGGCGGCGGATTCATACCCGACTTGAACGGGCCGGGAGAGGATACCGTCAGCGAATGCGAGGGCGGGTTTGCGAACCTGGGAGTGGCGCGGACGCGCATTCTGCAAGGCAGCCAGCAGCTCATCACCGGACTTGGGAAAGGCGAGCACCTTTTTCAGTGCTGCATTCACCCGTGGATGCGCGTAAAGGTTGCAGTGAAATAATCTGCGCGAGCGGATCATGCCCTCGAGGCAGATGCTTCGAGCAGCAAATTTGTTGAGTGGCGCGATGGCGAGTGACCTTGCCGGTTGATCCGGTGGGGACTCGCCACGTTTGCGTGGTCGAGACGAGTAACCGATTCGCATGCGACGAAGGTGCGTGAGGCGCGGGCGCATTGCGCGTACGGTACTCTGCTCTGGATGGAAAACGTCACCGTATCTCCCGTGGAGGAGAAGAGTTCTTCGCCGCCGGGCTTCCCTTCCCCACCACAAAGTCCCTGGATCTATCGGCCAGGAATTGACTTGATGGTGGGATGCGGGGGCTGGTCCGCGCCACTTTTGCTGGCGGGATTTTATTTTGCAAATTCCTACCAGCGTGGCTGGACGGTGGCGTTTTATTTTCTGGCGCTGCTTTCAAACTATCCGCACTTCATGGCCACGGTGTATCGCGCGTACCACACGCGTGACGAATTCGAAAAATATCGAGTGTATACGGTGCATGTCGCGCTACTGCTGGCAGTGGCGGCGGTGGTGGCGCACGTGTGGTACGGGCTGCTGCCATGGATTTTCACGTTGTACATCTGCTGGAGCCCGTGGCATTACAGCGGACAAAATTTCGGATTGATGATGATGTTCGCGCGGCGCGCGGGGGTGGCGCCGACGGCAGGCGAACGGCGAGCGCTGCGGCTATCGTTCATCGCGTCTTACGTTTTGCTGATGTTGAGCTTTCATACGGGGCCGTCCGGCGACGCGCTCATTCTTTCTCTGGGGCTGGCGGCCAGGTTCACCGTGCCGGCACGAGCCACGCTGGCGTTATTTTTTGTGGGAGCGAGCGGATGGGCGCTCAGTTCTCTGGCGCGCAGAAGCAATTTCCGCAGAGTGCTTCCAGTGGTCACGCTGACGTTGACACAGTTTCTGTGGTTTCTTTTGCCGGCGGTGATTGAGTTTGCGAGCGGCCGGGAAGTTCCGCAGACGCGTTACAGCAGCGGGCTTTTGGCGGTACTGCATTCGACGCAGTATTTGTGGATTACCAGCTACTACCAGAAGAAGGAGGCGCGCGTGGCGGGCGACTCGCGCTGGTCTTTTTCGCGTTACCTGGTGACGCTGATTGCCGGAGGCATCGCGCTTTTTATTCCGGGGCCGTGGATCGTGAGCCGCGTTTTTCACGCTGACTTTGCGGCGAGCTTTTTGACATTCACGGCGCTTGTAAATATCCACCACTTTATTCTGGACGGGGCGATCTGGAAGCTGCGCGATTCGCGCATCGCGGCAATGCTTCTGGACGGCAAACAAAAATCAGCGGCTGCGGGAGACAAGAAACAAAACAGGCTTGCGCGGGCTACGCGCTGGCTTGTGGGGCGCGCGCCTGGCGCACGGGCATTTCGTATTGCCACGGTGGCGTTGCTATTCGTTTGGGCGGCGGTGGACCAAGTACATTTCTGGTGGTCGAGCGAAGCCAGTGCGTTGCCGGTATTGCAACGCGCAGCGGCTATGAATCCCGACGACAGCTCGGTACAAGTACGTCTGGCGCACGCCGAGCAACGCGCCGGGAAGAGCGAGGCTGCGCTGGCGGCCATGCAGCGCGCGGCTACGCTCAGTCCCGCGAATCTCGCGGTGCAAGAATCTTACGGACGGAGTTTGATTGAGGCCGGGCGCGACGGCGAGGCGTATATGCAATTTCAAAGAATTATTGCACTCTGGCCACGCAACGCTGACGCGCTGGTCAACTATGGAATGCTCGCTCATCGCCTGGGACATGAAGGAGAGGCGGTGGACAACTGGCAACGTGCTGTGTCGGTGGATCCCAGGCAATCCAACGCGCAACTTTACCTGGCGCAAACTCTGGAGCAGCAAGGAGAGGCGCAGGCGGCGGCGCGGCACTATCGCAGCTATCTGGAGGTCATCGCCGCTCGACAGCAAAAGAATCCTGGTGACCTCGGCCCGGTGCTGGCCGCACTTGTCAAAGTGGCGGACGCTGACGCCGCAGTCAATCATTTCAGCGATGCCTCGAAGGGATACACCGCGGCTGCTGGTTTTGCCGACAAGGCTGGTGAGAAGGCGCTGGAAAGCCTGGCGCTCGTGCATCTCGCGGATGCAGAGGAAAAGCAGGGCGATATTCGGGGCGCGGCGCAGTCTTACCAGCGAGCGCTAAGACTGGATACGGAAGTTTCTGATGGGCGCAGTGCGGCGGCGGACTGGTTCAACTACGCGCAATTTTTGCACAGACAACAACAGCCGGAGCGCTACGTATTCGCTAGTCTTTGGCACGCCGAAAATACGCTGAAAAAGACACCGGGCGAAGAACTCACGGCGATAACCCAGGCTCGTAAAGAGAGCGAAGCGCGCCTGGGGAAACAAGCCGCCCGCGTCCGACAAAGGCTCGAAGAGACTGTTACGGAGTCGTTAGGCTTGCAAGATCTCGCCGGTTCGACGCGGCGGTAGCAATACCAGAAAGAACAGCTACGTAAATTTCGCCCAGATGACTTTCCAAAACTCCCACCTGGCAGAATCACAGCCCGGCTAAACAGCCTTCAGAGATGATTTCATGTTGAGGGCTTCCCGGACCTTGCGCAACAAGACTGCTCGCGTAAAAGGCTTCGCCAGGAGAAGCGTTTGGTCGCTCAACACCCCGCGATTGTTGATCACGTCGTCGGTGTAGCCAGACATGTAAAGCACATGAAGTCCGGGACGGAGTTCGAGGAGCCGCGTTGCTAGCTGCTGGCCTCCAATTCCCGGCATTACGACATCGGTGAGGAGCAGATCGATGGGAGCCTGCGAACTTTCCACCAAACCAATGGCTTGATCGCCGCGTTCTGCCTCGATCACCCTATAGCCATTGGCCTCCAGGAGTTCTCGAGCTAATTCGCGCAAAGCCGGTTCGTCTTCGACGAGAAGAATAGTTTCGCAGCCTTTGACGAACTCGACCTGGTTCGATTTTTGGGCGCGGAGTTCCGAAGCGGTGCGCACGGAAGGAAAGTACAGTTTGAATGTGGTGCCGTGGCCGAGTTCGCTATAGGCCATGATGTATCCGTTGTTTTGCTTCACGATGCCGTACACCGTAGCCAGTCCTAGCCCGGTTCCTCGGCCTTCCGGCTTGGTGGTAAAGAAGGGCTCAAAAATGCGGGCCATGGTTTGGGAATCCATGCCGATGCCGGTGTCGCTAACAGCCAACAACACAAACTCGCCCGCCGTAGCACCCAGGTGTTGCCGGGCATAGACCTCATCCAATTCCACCAAGGCGGTGTCCAGAATGAGTTTTCCACCTTCGGGCATGGCGTCACGGGCGTTAACAGCCAAGTTGAGCAGGATTTGCTCGAGTTGAGAGGGATCAATCTTGATGTTGCCGGCAGCGGGTGAGAGGTGCATGGCCAACTCAATGTCTTCGCCAATCAAACGTTTCAGTAGTCTCTCGACGTCCTGGACGATCACATTGGTGTCCACCACCCGCGGTTCGATAAACTGCCGGCGGCTAAAGGCCAAGAGTTGTTTAGTGAGATTCGCGGCACGGCGAGCTGACTGGTCGATCGCTTCGGTTCGCCTGTGGATGGAGGGATTGGTTCCCAGTTCGGCTTCAAGCAATTCGGTCTGCCCCAAAATTACGCCCAGGAGATTGTTGAAGTCGTGGGCGACGCCGCCAGCCAACCTTCCGATGGCATCCATTTTTTGAGATTGCAGGAGTTGCCTTTCCAGGGAGCGGCGCTGAGTGACGTCCTCGGCGAAGACTTCGAAATAAGGGAGTTCGCCTCCGGCAGGCTCGACGGCGCGACCTGAGAGACGAACGATGATGCGGTCGCCGTTCTTTCGTTTCCAATGAGCTTCCACGTCGGTGAAGTCTTTGTGAGGCCAGGAGTAGTCGATCAGTTGCTCCTGTAGTTCCGCGCTGGCGTATACATCGGTGTGGATGTTGCGCTGCAGAAGTTCGGATTCTGATTGATATCCAAGCATGCGAACAAGGGCAGGATTGACCTGCAAGAAGTGCCCCTGCAAAGTCACACGATAGATGCCATAAGGGGCGTCTTGAACGAGGGAAGCGAAACGAGCCTCGGACCGGAGGAGTTCCTGCTCGACGCGGCGGCGCTCGGTGATATCTCGGGAGATTGCCGAAGCCCCCACGATTTTTCCGCTGGAGTCACGAATAGGCGAGAGGGTGATGGCTACGGCTAATTTCTGACCATCTTTACGAACGCGAGTCGTTTCATAGTGTTCAATCTTCTCGCCTGTAGCGAGCCGATCCAGCAACTGGACTACTTCTTGGCGGTGCTCGATTGGCGCGAGAAGAGCGATGGATTTGCCGACGACTTCCGCAGCAGAATAGCCATAGACAGCCTCCGCGCCGGCATTCCAGCTGACAATCGTACCGTCGAGGGTCTTGCCGATGATGGCGTCAAGGGAAGAATCCACAATCGCAGCCAGTTGAGAGAGACGCTCTTCGGCTCTTTTTCGCTCGGTAATGTCCCGGCTGATAGACAACATATAGGAGTCCGTCCCGACAGTAAGGCGGGTGCCGGAAACGCTCCCATAACGATGTTCGCCGCTCTTGGTTCGGAACTCGAATTCCACGTCACGTACTTCGTCATGGCGTTGTACTCTCTGCAGAACTTCGACGTGCGAGGGGTTGTCTGACCAAATGCCCACTTCGGAGGGCGTTTTGCCGATGACTTCCTCGGGCGTATAGCCCGTCAAGCGGGTGAAACCCTCATTCACTTCCACATATCGGCGATCCGGAAGACTACGCAAAGTGACGGCGTCGGGGCTGGAGTGAATCATTTTGGCGTACTTTTCCTGGGAGTGACGCAACTCCAGTTCTATGCGATGGCGGTCCGATACGTCTCGCAAAATCCCGGTGAAAATACGTCTGCCGTCATGGACATGCTCGCCAAATGAAATCTCCAGAGGAATTTCTGCGCCGCTCTTTTGCAGGCCCTGCAGCTGCAGGCCTTTCCAGGAGACATGTTTTTGACCTGTTTCCAGGTAGGCATGCACGGCAGCTTTGTGCAGATGGCGAAGATACTCCGGCATCAATAGGGTGACCTGCTGTCCGAGAAGTTCGCACAAGGGATAGCCAAAGACCCTTTCCGCGGCGGGGTTCGCGAACAAAATGACGCTCTGGTGGTCGATGCTGATGATGGCATCCGCGGCATTCTCAGCCACCACGCGAAACAATTCGCCGGAGTCGTCGATTGGCCTATGGTCGTTCATTGTCGGGCAGGTCCTTCGGATTCGGAATCTTCGTGCGGAGCAAGGGACCGGACTGGAAAAGGAGTGCAATCCATAACCACAACCTTGAGAGGTAAGGACATTGCCAGACATTTCTGGATAGCGAGCCTGCAAACCTTCCAGGAAGGCAGCAGCTAAGCTGAATTTACCATCAAAACGTGGATATAAAAGCGCCTGATGATTTAACTGTTCAATTAATCAACAGCCACGGGATGTGGGAGAAAAAAGTACCAACGCAGGACTCGAAAGGCGCGCAGAGTGTTCCAGCGGCTGGCCTGCCGACGTGGTCTCCATCTTTACTTGAAGGTATTCGGGATGAAAGAGGTTCAACGGCCAGCGGCCGTTGGCGGTGGCGGCGCTGCATGCGACGGAGCATTTGTGAACTACGAGCGATTACCAGGGCCCAGGTTTCAATGCCACGGGCCAACAAATTGTGCTAGTGTTTGCGCGCTTCACTGGCTGACTTGACCGAACTGCGGAAGCCGTGGCTCGAACGATCTGTGGGCCGGGCCGAGCCACCATACAGTCAGTATGATGAGCAACGGAAGTGAAACTCCAACAAACAGCAATACAACAAGGAGGCGTCCGTGAGCACCAAAGCAGTTCTCTCCCATGACCCGAAAGCTGGAACAGTGGATATGAAGTTTGAAATCGTCGTCATCCCGGTTTCGGATGTTGACCGGGCGAAGGAATTTTACGGGCGGCTCGGTTGGAGGCTGGACGCCGACTACGACAGCGGCAAGAACTTCCGAGTGATCCAGTTCACGCCGCCGGGCTCGGGGTGTTCGGTCATTTTCGGCAAGAACGTTACCGCGGCAGCGCCGGGAACCACGCAAGGGATGTACCTGATCGTGTCGGACATTCAGGCGGCGCGCAAAGAGCTGCGCGATCGCGGCGTGGAAATCAGCGAAGTGTTTCACGACTCCGAAGGAGTTTACGAGGGCACGGATGAGCCTTACCTGTTTGGGCGGGTACGGGTGAGCGGCCCGGATGCGGCGCACCGGAGTTACCGGTCGTTCGCATCGTTCCGTGATCCGGACGGCAACGGCTGGCTGTTTCAGGAGATCACCACGCGGCTGCCGGGCCGCATCGGCACGGCGGCGACGACGTTCGCGTCGGTGAGCGATCTGGCAAACGCGATGCGGCGCGCGGAGGCTGCGCACGGGGAGCACGAAAAGCGCACGGGCAAGCGCGACGAAAACTGGCCTGACTGGTACGCCGCGTTCATGGTCGCGGAGCAGTCCGGCCAGGAATTGCCGCAGTAAACAAATCGCAACCAAGACTGACGCAGACTAAGGCGTGGAGTTGTTGTACCAGCGCAAGACTCGCAAAGCGCGCAGGGTATTCCAACGGCTGGCGCTGCCGACGTGAGTCTCCATCTTCACGGGAAGATATTCGGGATGTAGGAAATTCAGCGGCCAGCGGCCGTTCTGGTGGCGGCGCTTGATGACGACTTCGATGGCCTCCTGAACGCGAGCGTCGGGCTTGATTCCGGCGTCGCGGAGATAGTCGAGGCCACGCAAGACGTCGTAGTGCCAAAAGGTGGGGAAGGAAAAGCGGAGCCAGCGCTTGTCGATGACTTCGCCGGTGCGGAGCGAGCGAAACATACGGCGCTCAAAGAGATAGTTTTCCGCGCGCTTGCGAGCTTTCGTGACGGCTGCTGATTTGCGGCCGGCCCGTTCGTAGTCGAGCAGTCCTTCGAGGACACAGATGGTGGTATGGAAGGAAGAGCGGTGGCTCTTCGGCGCTTCGCAGTTCCAGCCACCGTCTTTGAGTTGTTCGCTCAGGAGTTGATTGGCGAGCGCGTCGTTCGGTTCCTTGAAATACGCGCCGAAGCCGAGGATTCTGCCATTGATGCACGGCTCCGTTTCGCCATGGAGATATGGGCGGTTGTTGAGGGGCTTGAACACCAGCCGCTTGTCGATGCGGTCGATCATTTTGCGGGACTGCTTGCTGGCCGGGTCGAGGCCGAGGTCCTTCAAGGCGGTGAGGCTGTAGAGCGTGGTGAGATCCCACTGGCGCCCGCCGCTCCAGTGACCGGCGGGAGATTGGCGGGCGAGAAGGCGGGATCCCCAGCCGTGTGTCGCCACACGCGAGCGCTCGGCGGCAATCGCCTCGGGCGATTCATCGGTGAGGTCGCGCATGACTTGCCAACGGATGCCCGGGTCAGAGTCGAGGAGCCATTTAATGACTGCGGGCCGCGGTGGGTAATTGTGTGGACGCATTGGTAATTCTATAGCACATCGAGCGCGCGCTTGACCGCGTCGCGAAGTGCGCCGCCTGGATTGCTGTGTTGGGAAAGAACATCGTTGCCTCCGGAATAGGCGAAGCATACGATGTGCCCGCGTCCACAATCGTGTGCTCCGTTTTAAAATCGAAGTTTCAGCCTGAAAAGGAATCTCATGAAAATCAAGACTTCAATCGCGGTGGCAATGGGTTTGATCTGTGTGGGGGGGCTGCTTCCCGTTCTGAGCAGCCAGACGAATAATTCCGACATTGTTGCGGCAGTGACCAAACTCGAGAATGATCAGACCAAGGCAGCGTTAGCCAACGATGTGTCTTTTATCAAGACGAATCTGGCCGACGATGCCATCGAGGGCACGAGCTTTGGAGAATGGCTCACGAAGGCGTCACTAGTTGCTGACGCTGCGGAGCCGGCCAAGAACAAGACCAACAGCATGACAATCAGCGACTTGAAAGTGAGCGTGCACGGGAATGTCGCGATTGCACGTTATCTGAATACGTACGACGACATATACCACGGGCAGCATCGCAACCGGTCGGTGATTTGCACCGACACCTGGGCAAACGAGGACGGCGGGTGGAAAATCCTGGCCAACCACTGCTCGCAGAAAAAATAAAACGGTTCACTGGCGGCGGCTGAGGCGGGCTGAAAACCCGCCTCATTTTTATGGACTACCATTTGGTTTCTTGCCGCGACGAGGTGACGTGTTCTGTGGGGTGCTTTGGCGCGAACGCTTGACACAACTGTGCGGCGGCACTAGCTTCGTCGGGATGCCCACGCCCACGTTACAAGAGCAATTCGGAAAAATTGATATTTATCTGTTTGATCAGCTGCTGCGGGGCCACATTTCACCCGGGATGCGGATACTGGACGCCGGATGCGGGTCGGGGCGAAACCTGGTTTACTTTTTGCAGGAAGGGTACGAGGTTTATGCCGCGGATGCAGACCCGCAGGCGGTAGAGAGTGTCCGCGCCCTCGCGCATGCGCTGGCGCCCAATCTTGCGACGTCGAATTTTCGAGTCGAAAGCGTGGAACGAATGTCGTTCGAGGAGGCGTGCGCGGATGTGGTCCTCAGCAATGCGGTGCTTCATTTTGCGGAGGACGATGCGCAATTTGCGGAGATGCTGCAGGGATCATGGCGCGTACTGAAGCCCGGAGGGCCGTTCTTCTGCCGTCTGGCTTCCACTATTGGGATAGAGAACCAGGTCAAACGCATCCGGGGACGGCGATTCCAATCGCCAGATGGAGCGGAACGGTATCTGGTGGACGAAGCGCTGCTCATCTCAATGACGGAACGATTGGGCGGCGAACTGGCGGACCCGCTGAAAACCACGGTGGTCCAGAATCAACGCGCGATGACGACCTGGGTGGTGCGCAAGAATTTGCGATGAGAAAAGAAGATTGACCGCGCTCAAGTTGAGTTGAGCACACGCCTTAACTGTTGGGATCCCACTTCCCTCTCAGACCTTCGCTGATCAGCGGGGTTTCTGATTTTTGTAATTCCGCGGACACTTTTTCCATCTGGCGCATGGCGCGCAGATGATTTCTGCCAGCAATTTTCAGGACGTCTTCGTCGGAGTATCCGCGGCGCAGCAGTTCGGCAAAGAGATAAGGGTAGCGTGTGACGTTTTCCAAGCCGGCTACCATTGAGCCGGGAGCGACGTCGTAGAAATCAGCGCCGATGCCGATGTGGTCGATACCCGCGACCTTGCGAATGTGATCGATGTGGTCGGCAACGTTGGATATGCCACCGCGCGGCGGTTCATTGGTTTTGTCCCACTCGGCCAGGCCTTTTTTAATTGCTTCGTCGCTGTCTGCACGGGCATGAAAAGCTTTCAGCGCGGCAAGACGCTTTTCCTGCCATTCCGGGTACTTGGTAGAAATAAATTCCCAGATGAAGTTGACGTGCACGACGCCGCCATTGGCTGGCAGGAGCCTCAGCACATCATCGGGTACGCACCGTGGGTGGGGATCGATGGCGAAAGCGTTGGAGTGAGAGAAAATCACAGGAGCGCGAGAAACGTGGAGGGCGTCGCGCATGGTGTCGGCGCTGACGTGGGAAATATCCACGAACATGCCCAGGCGATTCATTTCTTTGACAACCCGCTGGCCAAATTCGGTAAGGCCGTAGTGTTCGGGGCGGTCGGTGGCGGCGTCGGCCCAGTCGATGTTGTCCCAATGCGTGAGCGTCATGTAGCGAGCGCCCAATTGATAAAAGGTGCGCAGCGCGGCGAGAGAATTTTCTATCATGTGCCCGCCTTCCACTCCGAAGAGGCAAGCGATGCGGCCGGTCTGGTGAATGCGGCCGATATCGGCGGCCGTGCGGGCTTGTTCGAAGCGGGAGTTGCTGCTGATTAGTCGCTGGGCCACGTCAAATTCGCGCATGGCTTCGTGGAGAGAGGTAGGCGTTTTTTGGGTGGCGGACTCCACAAAAATCGACCAGTACTGCGCGCCCACGCATCCTTCGCGCAATCGTGGAATATCGGCGCACAAGGTAGGCTGAACTTTGCTCAAATCAAAAGAAGTGAGGTCGCCGCCTTTGGCTTCCAGAAGCATGGTGGGAAGATCGTTGTGGGCGTCGATGAGCGGAGCCTGCCGCAATAGTTCCCTGGCACGATTGAGCAACTGGGGATCAGGAGCTGGGGAGTCCTGAGCTTCGCTCGCGCCACTCAGCAGATGATCGCCAAACATTACGGAGCCTGCAAGCAAACTCGAGTGCTCGAGAAAACGGCGGCGTGTTAACAAGCGCATCTCCTCAGCTACAAATGAAGTGTCCGATTCTAAGCCGGTTTTTCCTATGAGAGCGCTGAATTTTGCGAAAGGGTCATTGAGGCGGCGCGTCGAAGGTTTAATAACTGTGTCAGAGCCAAAAAAGATGCGGGTTGAGTGTGGGGCCATCGTAGTGGCCGCTGAGATTCTTTTCGAGGCCCTGGCGGGATGGTTGCAGCAGCTGGCGCAAGCGCTCCATGTCACTTTCGGAGGCAGCGGTGAACGTTCGAGCGAACTCGGTATTGTGGTTGAGCATTTCCTTGCGGGGCATGCCCACCACGGCGGTCGTTACGGGCAGGCTCATGGAGTAGCGCAGCAAGGAATCGATGTCGACTTTACCTTCCGCGCCGACCGCGCCGTCAGCGCTCTTCAACAAGAATTCCTGGCCGGTGACCTTCATAGCAATTACGCCGAGGTTCTTGGCACGCGCTGCGGGAAGGGCGAGTTCCTCGAACCGGCCATTTTGTGAAGCGTTCAGGGCCATCTGTACACAATCCAGGTCGTGCTTTTGAATCGCCTGAGCCATGACTTCCCCGCTGGTATGGCTGGTCATGCCGATCGCGCGGGTCATTTTCTGTTCGCGGGCTTCCAGCAAGCCTTTCAGCGCGCCATCGGGAGCTTCGATTTTGGCGAGATCATCAGCGCGACCCAAGCCGTGAATGTGCAGCAGGTCCACGTGGTCGGTCTGCAGGCGCTTCAAGCTGGCTTCCAGGCGGCGCATAAATGCGTCGCGGGTGCGATCGGGAATCTTGGTGGCCAGCCAAACATCCTTGCGGCGCGTGGCCATTAGTTTTCCGACACGAGTTTCACTCTTCCCGTCGCCGTAGGAATACGCGGTATCCAGATAGGTGATGCCTCGATCGATGGCGTGATTCAGGATCGCGAGCGCTTCGGTTTCATCCTCGTACATAAGAAAACGGCTACCACAACCAAATGCCAGGATGGATACGTTCGCGCCGATGCGTCCGAGTTTTCGCGCCGGGAGTGCATGACCGTTGGCTGCTAGCGCACTTTGTTGTTCGCCCAAGAATGAAAACCCCAAGCCAGCGGCGGTGCCAACACCAACGCGTTCCAGGAATTTTCTGCGAGAAAGATCTTTCACCATCGTTCAACTCCTTACCAGCGGTGTTGTGGTGTCCTGTGGTCTTGAGGCGTCATTGTCACATACCGGATTGACGGGCTCCAGTGTATCTGGGTTACGCTGGAGACTCGGGGGGCTCCAAGAGGAGGTTAGTGCCAAATACAGGGAGAATCCATATGGCATTGCGAAAATCTGATGATCATTTTTTTCTCGCTTATGTCGGGGCTTGGGTCAGGCCGCTGCTTGCCGTGATTTTGTGCGCGGTTCCGTTTATCACTGTGCGAGCGCAGGATTCTCAGTCTAATAAGGATGAAAACTGGACGACCACTTCGGAATCGAAGACCGCGGGCAGCAATCCGGCGCGGACCATGGAGAGCCACAGCAAGTCCGGGAACCGCAGTGTGGATAAGTTACGGGTCGAAGTGCTGGGGACTGACGGCCACTATCAACCGGCCAGCGATGCGGAGACGGAAACTATCAAGGTAAATGATTCCACGACGCGAACGGTGGTGCGGACGTACAAGTGGGACGGCAATGGGCGAAGGCAACTTTCGGAAGTAACGGAAGAGGATGCGCAAACGGCGGCAGGCGGGAATAAGCAGGTAACCCGGACGACTTCAGACCTGGATGTGAACGGAAATCTCCAGGTGATACAGCGCGAAGTTGAGAATAGCGCCAAGTCCGGCGCGGATACGCAGGAGACGAAGAAAACCGTTTACCGGGCTGATGGCAATGGCGGATTCAGTACGCTGCGACAGACGCATGAAGTTGAAAAACGTAACGCTGATCATTCCGTCGAAGTGAAGAAGACGATGCTGATCCCGGATGGAAACGGGGGCTGGCAGGTAGGCGAAGTAAAAGAACAAAACATCAAGGAAGACGGCAAGAAGCGCACCACTGAGGAGCGCGTTTCCCGTCCGGACGTTAATGGCAAACTTTCGGAGTTATCCCGCACCGTGGGTCAAGAAACAGAAAGCGCTGCGGGAGAAAAAAGCAGCACTGTGGATACCTACTCCGACCAAATTCCGGGTTCGGCTGGCAACGGTACACTGCAACTGCGCCGGCGTGTCACCAGCTTTCAGAAAAAGGATGCCAGCGGCGAAAGCGCGGAGCAGCAGATTGAGGAACCTAACCTGGGCACTCCGAGTAATGGCCTGCAAACCAGGGCAAAAACGAAATACGTGGTGCAGTATGCTGCCACGGGCACGGAAAGGACCAAGAGCACTCAAGTGCCTAACAGCGCCGGAAATTTCGGCGAGGTTGCCGGCGAGACACAGAAATCAGACCGCCCTGCGCCAGCACCGGAAAAACCCGCCGACACTCCTCCGAACAAGCCCTGAGTGGAAAGCCATGGTTGTGCGTCAGGGGTGAGTCGGAGGCGCTGCAGGATTCCCGCATAAGTAGAGCAAGCGCAAAGCCTCAAAGAAGGGCCTGGCGCTTTCGTCAACGGCGAGGTCACCGGAATATGTGACGGCGCCCTGAGCATCGAGATAAACCTCGGCGCTGTGATTATCGTCCGCGCGAAAATGCAGAGGCATGGGCGCCAGAGTTGTCTTATCAGACAGAGAGAGAAGCTTTCCGTTCGAGCAGGCGTAGGTTTTGCTCCAGAGCGAATCAAAGAGGGCGCGGGCGCTGGCCTGCGGCGGCATGTCACCTGAATACAAAATCTTTTCGGCATTCCACTCAAGCGCTCCGTTTTTTCCCTGCGGGCCGTGAAACTTGATCACATGAGGAGTGGCCGGCGCTGAGGTTCCGGCTACAGCCGACTGACTGGCGTTGGTTTCCTGCGCAAGGGAAGCCACGGAAATAATCTGCGCCGGATACGGCAGGTCCACGGAACCGATCATGCCGGTGCGCGTATCGCAGACGAGAAAGCGAATGCGGGTGGTCTCGGGCTTGGGGACCAACGAGATGGTGTACGAAATACCGTGCGCTTTTACAGCCTGGTATTCGGTTTCGGTAAATTTCTGTCCGATGCTTTGGCGATTGTATTGGAGCGGCATTCCGTGGGCATTGAACATGCAAGTGGCCAGTTCAACCTGGGTATGGCGGTCTTTGCTGTCCGCTGCGCCGAAGGAAAGCGCATTGGGATCGACAACAAGAAAATATTTTGACTGGCCCTGCTGATCGGGGGGCAGGGCGCTGGCTTCGACAACGATGGAGGTGGCAGTGAGAAAGTCGTTGCAGGCGGCTTGCGAGATATGCGCGTCGGTGTCCTTCGTGTTGCTGGCGGCGATGGTGGCGTCGACGGTGCGCGCGAAGTAGCCCTGGCGAAACGCGAGCTGCACGCCGGGCCGAGTGGTCTTCACAGAGATGCGGCGAAATTCTCCGTGCCAATTGTTGTCGGTGGGGTAGTAGGTCAATTCATAGTAAGAGGACGAATCGTCGAGGGCTTTCTTGATGCATTCGGAGAGGTCGTTGTTGTTGAGGCAGACTTTTCCGCCGGTCTGCTGGGCGAGGTCCTGCTGAGTTTCTTCTGTGGAGAAGCGCACGTTGGTTTCGCGGTTCAACGTGGCACCTTCGGAGAAAGGATTGGTTTTGCCCTGGGATTCGGCGGAGAAGAGCGCCTGGGTCTGGAGGCCGCGGGGATCAATGGGATACACAGCGATCTGAGCGTCGGTCAGGGCGCTCGCGGCGGCGGCCATGTCGGTTCCATAATCACGCACTCCACTGAAGCGGGCAATCATGGTGAGATTGGCTTCGGGAGTGATGGCCAACGGAAAGCCGGACGACAACCAGATAAGATTTTTTCTGCCGGGGTAGCCGCTGACGTGCCGGGCAATGACACGCAGAGCCTCCAAGGTCAACTTCACACGAAGATCTGTTGATTCCGCGTACTGCTCGCGCTCAAAGCGCTGGAGCTCTAACGCGCGCCTGGCCAGCAGTGCACTGGAGCTATTGCCTGCAGGCGGTCCTCCGGGAATATCACTTTGCCCCTCGACGCCAGCCATCTTTTCCAGCAGCGAAGAATGGCTCAGAGTGTCGTCGCGAGCGTCCTTGGCCTGCAGATTGGTGGCTTCTAGTGAGAGCGCTCGCGCGGAGGCGGCGCGGAGCAGTTGCGGGTCAGTGGTGAAACCCTGAAGCAAGCGCAATTCCCTACCGAGCAGGAACACGGCGAGAGGAACTTCACTGGGAGCCGAGGCCAGCAGCCGAACCATTTTTTGCCGAAGTTGCAATTGGGTGCCGGCGTCGGTGTTCAGGCCATCAACCAAGAGAATGGTGGGCGGCGCAGACAGATTCTTGGAGGTGACCATATTGGTGTACACGCCGGCGGGAAGCTGGAGCGCGGCTTTTTCGGCGTCCGGGATTTTCGCCAAAGAACGATCCAACAAGCGGAAGGAGGCGATCTGCTGCTTTCCGCGATGCGAACCGGCTTGCTCGGAAATTTGAAAATCGCCGGCGGCGAGGTCGCGCACGGGATTTCCATGGCGATCGCGAGCAACGACGTCCACGGTGACCAGGCGGGTGGTGACTTTCAATACTGCGGGAGGCTCCTGCTGAGGCGCAGTTTGTTGCGGGCTTTTTTGTTGGGAGGTTGCTGTGGCGCTGAAAAAAAGGAACGCGACTGCGAAAACTGATAAGCGTACGGAACTTTGAGTGTGTGGAGGGCGCGAGAGATTCATGTCGTAAAAAATCATAAGGGATTTGTTCAGCATGCGTCTCGCGCGAATCTGTTGGCTGGACCAATCTGCCAAGCGCACCTACGGCGGAGTTAACATCTCCGACAAGCGGTGAGATGCGGGTTCACTTCGAGGCGTCGTCCACCTTTTTGATGTCGTCGTCGAGACCGAGTAACTCCCAGCGCTGCAAGGACAGCGGGACGTTGCCGTTGGCCCAGACGTAATCGTGGAAATCGCGAAGCTTGAACTTGTCGCCCAACTGCAGGCGGCGATCGGCGAGCAGGCGTTCAATCTGGAGCTTGCCGATTTCGTAATCGATGGCCAGGCCGGGAGCGGTGGAAAAACTGGCGGCTTCCTCTTCGGCCGTTCTTCTATCCATGGGCACGCTGCGCTCGAGATAATCGGCAGCTTGTGAAATGGTGAACTCGCCGAGGGCGAGCTTTACATCCACCTCCACGCGCAAAGCCCGCAGGCGCATAAAACTGTAGATGATTTCGCGTGAGCGCGGGCTGTCGTCATACAGCCCGGTCTGCAGCATCAGATCTTCGGCGTAAAAGCCGATGCCTTCGTTTGCTCCGGAATCGTAATACTGACGGCGAATGGGGTCAGGATTTCTCCACGCTAACGACAACTGGAAGAAATGTCCGGGGATGCCCTCGTGTACGCCGGTGGTGCGGATGTCGAGCGCGTAGGCCCTGGCAAAGTAGGGGAGATTCTTTGCGGGCGGGAGGATCCAACGGACGCCATCCTGATGCAGGCGGGAAGGTCCGGTGAAATCGTCGAGTTCGCCGAAGCCATCGAGGGCGGCGAGGTAGTCGGGCGCTAGACGCATAGTCCAATGCGGTAGATCAGAAGGCACAGTCAATATTTCGCGTGTGGTTAAGAACCGACGAATGGCCGCGTCATCGCGAGTCATGCCGGCGATTTCTTCGTCGGAGGTTGTGGCCAACTGCAATTGCGGAGCATGATGCTCGTAGGTCTCGGTGGCGAGCACGCGTTCGAAATCCTGGCGCGCCATGGCGAGCAACTGCTGCGGGGTATAGGGCAAGAGCGCGACGTGGTGGAGGAAAAATTCGTAGGCCGGTGCGCCGAGAGCGAAATCCTGGCGCATGGCGGGCAGATTTTGTTTCAGCCACTGGCGATAGTTGACTAAAGATTGGCTGGCAGCGGACATGGCGGTGTGAAGACGGGTGCGCTGGTCAGGAGTGGTCAGCAGCGGTGAAACACCGCGATCGACGCGCGCGAAGCGCGCGTCAACATCCCCCAGCAGGTCGATGGTCAACTGGGCGAAGGGCGCAACGGCCCGCAGATTTGTTTTGGCCTGCTCGAGGATTGCAGGAATGTGTTCCGCGCGCGCCAGAATTTCCTGTGAACGCGCCTGATCGAATGGCGGCGGCGCGAGGAGCGCGTTCTGCAAGGCAGTGACGGTCTGTTCGACATAAAAACTAGGGTCGCTCTGCCAGCGGGGATTCTCGTCGAGTTCCCAGTGAACGCGCGCGATGGCGGAGCCCATCAACCGGTAATCTACTTTGCGCGCCATGGGCCAGCCGTCGGTGCGCAGGTCTTGCCAACGGCGCTCGAATTCGGCGAGATCGGCGCGCTGTTTTGCCATGGCAGCGGCGGACCAATCGCGCGGTCCACCGGGGCGCTCCATGCGGGGAATGTCGTCGAAGGAGAAGGGGCGATAGTGGGCACGCCAGATCCAGAAGTCGGAGGCCAGAGTCTCCAGCGAGTCGGCACGGGCCGGCGCGAGGGAGAAGACTGACAGTGCCAACAGAGAAAGGGAGAGTCGCCACATAGGGTGGGAGTATACAACCCGGGGAGCGCGAAAAAGAAAGGTGTGCCCGCGACGGCCTGCGGTGATACCGTGCCACTGCGTTCTGTGTCCTGGATGCGAATGGGTCAGAAATTAAACTGGTGTGCGCGGAGAAATCCGGGGAGGAGAGATTGATGAGGAAGCATGCATGGTTTTTGAGTGTGGTGATTTTGCTGGTGACGGCTGCGGCGCTGATGGCTGCCGAAGACGCGAACATGGGTACATGGATTTTGAACGAGGGAAAATCGAAGATCACCGGGAACGCGAAGAATACCAAGGTGGTTTACGAAGCGGCGGGCGACAGCATCAAGGTCACGGTGGATGGCGTGGATAAGGATAGCAAGGCGATTCACAACGAGTGGACGGGAAAATTCGACGGCAAAGATTACCCGCTAACCGGCGATGCGACTGCGGATACGCGCAGTTACAAAAAGACCGGGGCCCGAACACTGGCACTGGACAACAAAAAAGGTGGAAAGACGACGCTAACCGGGAAGATAACTATTGCAGCGGACGGGAAATCGCGGACCGTGGCGGTTTCGGGTACAGATGCAGATGGGAAGAAGGTTAGCAACACTTTCGTTTACGACAAGCAGTAGTTTTTTTTGGAAAAGGCCGCGCGTGGTTCGCGCGGCCTTTTTTTGCGCGGGCAGTGTTTGCTCGCTACGGGTGGGGGTGGTATGGTGCGACTGCGCTTTTGCGATCCTTTGGGCTACTAAGACGGACGATAACTTTAATGCGCGCGGAGAGATCCGGCGGAGGAGAGGTTCATGAGGAAGCATGCATGGTATTTGAGTTTGGCGGTTTTGCTGGTGGCGGCAGCGGCGGTAATGGCTGCTGAAGATGGAAATATCGGTACATGGGTTTTAAACGAAGGCAAATCGAAGATCAGCGGGACGGCGAAGAATACCAAGGTGGTTTACGAAGCCGCGGGCGACAGCGTGAAAGTGACCGTGGATGGCGTTGACGGTGAGGGTAAGGCGATACACAACGAATGGACTGGGAAGTATGACGGGAAAGATTATCCGGTGACCGGCGGAGTGGACGGCGATGCGCGATCGCTTAAGAGGGTGGACGCTCATACGCTGGCTCTGACCGACAAGCTGAACGGGAAACTTTACATTTCGGGGAAGATTACTCTTTCGGCGGACGGTAAGACCCGTACGGTAGCGATGACGAGGACGGATAAGGACGGGAAGAAGTCCAGCAGTACTTACGTTTACGACAAGCAGTAGAGTCAGTTTTGTTTTTTGTTTTTGGGCCGCGCGTGGTTGGCGCGGCCCTTTTTTTTGGAAGAACAAAAAACATTTTGAAGTTTATCGACGTATAAGGGCGTCGATTGATTGGTGCCAATTCAGGAGAAACCTCGGAAAAATCCCCGCCCTCAAAACCCGAGGACGGGACACCCAGAAATTTTTCTCGACTCAAGAAGTAGTGATGGAGTGATGATCGGTGACTAGCTGAGGAGGGAGTGGGCGATTTTGAGCCACCAGGCGGAGCTGTGGACCAGGGTGTAAGTGACGAAGGTCTGGGCGGCCACGAAGGCGGGGAGGGCGTAGAGATATACGGGGTGGATGCGGCGGTTGATGACGAGGTCGCGGACGACGCCGAAGAGGACGAGAATGTCCACGCCGGCGTAGAAAAATGTCGCGGGCAGGATGCTGGCTGGGAAGCGGCCAAAGCCGGCGGCGGTGAGCGCGCAGGAGGCGATGAGCAACAGGCGGCGATGGTATTCGGGCCTGGCGCGCCAGTAGATGCCGAGGGCGAACGGGATGGTGAAGCACACCATGTCGAACAACGGAACGATGAGGAAGGACTCCGCGTCGGTTCTGTGAAGCTGCACGGCGTTGAAATGGGCCATGGCGATGGCGGTGGCGACGCCTACGAAGGGGATGGCGACGCCGAGGGCTACTCCGAACCAGCCGGCCTGTTTGTGGATGCGGACGTTGCGGGTGCGAACGAGCAAGGATTGAAGAATATAGAAGATGAGCCAGCTGGTGAAAACGAACGCATGGAGATAGAGGATGGCGGGACGCGCCGGAGTTGGGTGGATGAGATTTTTGTCTACCGTGTGGCTGAAGCCGTAGACGATGGTCGCGGCGATGAGCAGCGACATGAAGAGATAGAAGTAATTGTGGAGAGGCGTGGCGGGTTTGGTGGTGCTTTTTGGAAGTGGACGAGCGGCGACGTTAACTGGTTGTGAGATAGACATGGGCTTGGTGGCGGGATGGTACTACAGGTTAGCGGTGGTGGTGAAGATTCTGTGTAACTCAAAACCCGTCTGTTGAGATTTCGCGTTCGCTGTTTTCATGAGCGGTTGGAGTTGCCGTGCGGTTTGGTAGCGGTCGTTTGATCAGGTCATGTTCAAGAAATCTCGGAAAAATCCCCATCCTCACAAACCGAGGACGGGGCACCCAGAATCAAGCGAAACTTCCCCACCCAGAGTCAGAAGCGAACCCTCCAAAAAATTGCTAGGCGGAGTCGGGGGTGCCGGCGGTCAGGCGGGTTTCGCTGAGGTCGAGTTCGTGCTCGAGTTGGCGGAGGACTTCGTCGTTGATGCGCCCTTCGTCGCGGAGATGGACAGCGGTTTTGCGTTCGGTGTCGAGGAGTTCCTGGGAAAGGGCGAGGTAGCGATCGTAGAGTTCGCGAGCGATGTCGTGAGGCTGGCCGTCCTGATGGCTGATGTTGGCGAGGCGATGGGAGTAGTGCTTGTGGATGTCGTCGTAGAGATCGGTGGACTCGGGGGGTTCGTTGGAGCGGTCGCGATTGTTTAAATGTTGCAGGGCGGCTTCAATCATGAGGCGGCGAGCTTCCTGCTCTTCGCAGTCGAGGCCGGTGGGCGCAGCCAGTCCGAGTGCGCGGATCAGCGCCGGAAGGGTGAGGCCCTGCACGACCAGGGTGACGAGAATCACGGCAAAGGTTAGAAAAACAATCAGGTCGCGATGCGGAAACGGGCTGCCGTCGGCGATGTTTTGCGGAAGCGAGATGGCGGCGGCGAGGGCGATGACGCCACGCATGCCTGTCCAGCCAACGACAAACACGCCGCGAAGGCTGGGCGGCTGCTCATTTTGATGAAGGACGTGTTTGCGGAAAAAATAGCTGATGTACGCGCCGGGGAAACTCCAAACGAGGCGAAGCAGGATCAGTAAGGCGCTGAAGAGCAGGCCGTAGAGAAGAAGTTTGGGTAGCGGGACTTCGCGGATGCCGGCAAGGACGTACGGTAACTGCAGACCGATCAGGACGAAAACCAATCCATTAAGTATGAAGGTGAGCGAGCCCCAGACGGAGTAGGCCTGCAGGCGGACGCTGGGCGAGAAAAAACGCGAACTGCGGCGGCCGAGATAGAGGCCGGCGGCAACGACAGCGAGAACTCCGGAAGCGTGGAGAGCTTCCGCGGCGAGGTAGGTGGCGTAAGGTACGAAAAGGCTGACGGCAATTTCGATGGGCCCGTCATCAATTTGGTGCTCGAACCACTCCACGAGGCGGGCGATGATAAGACCGACAATGATGCCAACAGCCACGAGATAGGCCAGACGGCCGACGGCGGAAAAAACCGTGGGGTTCTGGCCATAGACGACCATGGCGGTGGCGAATTCGAGGGCGAGAAGTCCGGTGGCGTCGTTGAGGAGGCTTTCTCCTTCGAGAATGTCCACGATGCGTTTCGGAAGACCGATGCGTTTGGCGATGGAGGTGGCGGCGATGGCGTCGGTGGTGGCCACGACGGCACCGAGCACGAAGCCGGTGCGCCAGTCTATGCCGGCGAAAACCCAGGAGACGGCGGCGGCAACTCCAAAAACGGTGAAGGCCACAAGACCGATGGCGAGCGAGGCGATGCTGGTGAGGTTGTAGCTGAAGTCGCGCCAGGAGGTGAACCACGCGGCAGAGTAAAGGAGAGGTGGGAGAACTACGAGAAAAATCATGTCGGGGTCGAGGGAAACTTTGGGGATGCCGGGGATGAAGCCGACGAGGAGTCCGGCGATGACGAGGACGATGGGGTAAGGAGTCTGGAGTCGTTTGGCGAGCGTGGAGAAGACGACTACAAACAAGAGTAGAAGCAGGAGAACTAGTTGGACACCGTGGAGACCTGATTCAAACATGCTTTATTTCATGCCACGGAATGAGAGCGCTGTCGAACGAATTTTGAGGTCTGAGTTTGGAGCGTAGCGCGGTGTAGCCGCATGCCTACCCTTTGCAAAAACCGCAAAGGGTAGGCCACCGGCGCTTCGCGGTCATGGACTGGGCGATACCACGTTACGAACCGCACCCTCCAAAAATCCCGCGAAGGGCGGTGCGGTACCCACCGTCAGACTTCCCCCTACGGTGATTAGGGGCTGAGGGGGTCGTCTAGATTTTTCCAGGTGTTGTCCTGGAAGACTTCTATTTTGGTGATGGGATGAATTTCCCAGAGGGTGAAACGGTATTTGTTGAGGTGATTGCGGTGGTCAGGATCGAGCATGAGCCAACCGGTGATACGCACGGGGATGTCGGTGTTGCGATACTTGGCGAGGGCGGTAGTGTTCCAGTGGGGATGGGATTTGAGAAAGCGCGGGGTGAATTCGATAACCACGGAATCTTTTTCGGCGCCGCCAACTTCGCCGACGAGGGCCATGTGGGTATCGGTTTCGGAGGCCAGCGAAAATTTGCAGTTAGTGCCCTCCTGGTTTCCATTTTGCGGTTTGACGGCGACGATGAACCCGGTGGTGCGGAGAGCGACGCCTTCGACCTTGGCGATATCGGCGAGGTGAGCAGCCGTCCAGTTGGCGCGGAGTTTCACGTCCGTGGGAAAAGGCAAATCATGGATGACGGACCAGTCCACATCGTGGATGTCGGATTCAGCAGGGCTGTCGGTGCGATTTTTTCTGACGAACGTGTCGGGATCGGTGTTGTTGCCATTCCAGGGGCAGGTGCCGTCAGGACCGCTGAAGGTGGTTTTGTTGGGCGTGGGCTTGTTCCAGGAATGGGAAATTGTGGAGGCCGGTGTGGGTGCGCCGGTGACGGCAGAAAGAGTGTTGAGCGGCGGGGGTGACACGCGGACGTAGCGGGTGGAAGCCCAACCCTGGAGGCCATCTTCGGTTTCGACATGGTAGAAGCCGGTGGTGGGAGCGGGATCGAGGAGTTCGAGTTCGGTGCCCGGAGTTAACGTTGCAAGAGCTCTGTGATCGGTGGAGGGATCGGAACGGAGGCGGACGTTGTGAGTTACGACGGCTTCCTGAGTGGCGGGTGGATCCTGGGCGTAAGTTATTTGAGATGTGATTATGAGAAAAAATGTAACCAGAAAGAGAGAAAGCTGGAAGCGAAAGACTTTCATGGGAGCCTCCTCGGGAAAGAAGACCGACTTCTTTGAATCTTAGGTATACCAATTAGGAATATACGTCAACAATTACTATGCATGGTGTCAGATTTACCGAAAAAATCCCCGTCCTCAAAAACCGAGGACGGGCACCCAGAATCTTCTCTTAACTACGATGCAAGAGTTATACGAGGCACCGCCTTGGCGCTCTGCGGGCATAGGCTGGGCGATCCCACCTTACGAACCGCACCCTGCAAAAAACTTAGGGTGCGGCACCCACAAGCTTCTCCACGCGCGACGCGCTACTCGGTGCGGAGGGCGCGCATGGGGTCGATGGTGGCGGCGCGCCAGGCGGGGACCATGCAGGCGGCCAAGGCTACCGCGACGAGAATCGACGCTGAAGCAATGAGCGTGAGCGGGTCGCGGGAGTTGCCGCCGGACCAGGCAGTGAGCACGTGATTCAGCGCGGTGCTGAGCACTATGCCTCCGAGGATGCCGACGCCGAGGGTGATTCCAGTGGAAGCCAGGACCAAGCGAACGATGCTGGCGCGTGGAGCACCAAGGGCCATGCGGATGCCGACTTCCTGGGTGCGTTGTGAAACGGCGAAGGACACGACGCTGTAGAGTCCGGTGGCAGCGAGCGCCAGGGCAAAAATGGCGAACATGGAAAAGAGCGTGGCGATGAAACGGTCAGTGCCCCAACCCTGGGTGTCGAGCCACCACAGCAGGGTGCGGTTCTGGCCGGCAGTGACGAGTTCGGGATTCAACTGGCGCAGGCGCTCTTTGATGGACGGCAATAGCGCGTCGGAGTTGGGAGCAGTTTTGACGAGCAAGGCCGCGTCGGTGGGAATGACAAAACTTTGCGGGAAGAATACGGCGGGCTTGATGGGGCGATTGAGGCCGTCGTTGCGGGCATCGCCAACTACACCGATGATCTGGAACCAGTCGTCGGGAGACTGAGCGAGAAGTAGCGAGGGACGCTCCAACTTGAGAGCTTCGCTGCGAACGGACTGACCGATGGCGTCGCCGTTGGGAATGAATTGCTTCACGAAGGATTTGTTGACCACGGCGACGTGAGCGGCGCGCTGCACTTCCCGGTCATCAAAGGTTCTGCCGGCGAGTAGCGGGATGTGCAGGGTTGGAAATTCGTACGAGCTAACCGCGCAAAGCATGGCCTGAGCGTCGGCAAGTTGCGGATTGCTTTGCACTTGAACTTTTGCGGTGAAGCCACCGAAGCCGGGAAACCAGGTGGTGGAGATGCTGACATTTTCTACCCCCGGAACTTCCGCGACGGCTTTGCGCACGGCTTCCTGGGCATTGAGGCGGCCTTCCCAGGTGAGATTGGCTCCCTTGGGAAAAGCGACGTCCATGGAGATGACGTTGTTGGGGTCGTAGCCGAGCGGAGTGTGAATACGCGCGGAAAAAGCCTTGAGAGCGGCGCCGGCGGAGGCAATGAGCAGGAGCGTGAGGGCGACTTGCGCGGCGATAAGAATGCGATGGCTCTTGCGGCTGCGCGCGTTGCCGGAATGCTTGGAGCTCCCTGATTGGATAAGGCCGCTGATTTGAGGAGTGGAAAGCTGCCAGGCCGGAGAGATGCCGAAAAGAATACCGGTGAGCAGCGCGACTCCCGCGCTGAAGGCCAGGACGGGGGCGTTGACGTGGACGGCGGCTTCATGGGGGAAGGAGAAAATCGGGAGGGCGGCGACGATCCAGGTGACACCCTTATACGCGGCGACAACGCCGAGGGCGGCTCCGGTGACGGAGAGGACCACGGATTCGGTAAGAAGCTGGCGGATGAGGCGGCGACGGCCGGCGCCTACGGAGACGCGCACGGCGAATTCGTGCTGGCGAGCGGTGCCGCGAGCGAGGAGAAGAATAGAGACGTTGGCGCAGCCGATGATGAGGAGGGTGAGGACCGCGCCGAAGAGGAGGACCAGGGTGCCGGCAAACTTGCCAAGGATCTGTTCGTTGAGAGTGACGATGGTGGCGCGGGTGTCCTGCGGGTAGGACTTATCGTTTTTCGCGAACTGCTCCACGATGTTCTGAAATTCAGCAGCGGCGGCGGGAAATTTGACGCCGGGCTTGAGCTTTACGAAAGCCATCCAGTAGTCGTGCGGGTCGGCGGTGGGGACGGCGGGAAGGTATACGTCGCTGTCGCCCCAAGTGAAGCGTGGCGGGACTACTCCGATGACGGTGTAAAGTTTGTGGTCGAGTTCGATGGATTTACCGACCACGTCGCGGCTGCCACCGAATTGACGCTGCCAGAACAAGTAGCTGAGCACCGCGACAGGCGCGGGGTTACCGTTGGGGGCGTCGGAAGTAAAGAATTCGCGGCCCAGAAGCGGGGGTACGCCCATGTATTCGAAAAGGTTGGGTGAATAGAGCCCGACCTGGGCGGAGACGGGGACCTGGTCGCCGGTCATGTTCTGGGTTCCGCCATTCTGAAAAAATACATCGTCGACGGAGGAAGCGTGCTGAATCACGGAAACGCCAGCGCCATTGGTCTGGAGCAGAGGGCCGCGGTCGCTCTTGTCGCGCAGTTCGATGTGCACCATGCGGTCGTTATCTTTGTAGGGATAGGGATCGATGAGGACGCCGTACACGACGCTGAAGATAGCGGTGGTGGCGCCGATGCCGAGAGTCAGAGAGAAAATGGCAGTGAGGGCGAAGCCGGGGGCTTTGCGGAACTGGCGAAAGGCGAAGCGTAAGTCTTGGAAGAAATTCCTCATGGTGGATAGGCCTCCGGCCGCGATGTCTTATAGACGTACGACGGCCGGTGGCGGATAGTTCCAGTCAATCCCGCATAAGAATTGTAAAAATATTTAGTGTTCCGCCACGGAATGGTCGTAATCACTGACAGAAATGCGCATGCGGGCAGGAAAAACAAATAGACATGAAATTGAAGTAAATTTAGAGCGATACCGTCACAATTTAGGTGCGCGAGACGTTTAACCAGTAGAAAGCAGGCCCGAGTTGATACCAGACGTGGCGGAACGGTTTGTGGCACGGCGGCCGGATGATAAGAGTCCGGTTCGCGAAACGCGGCATGGGTGCGCCGGGTCGGTGGGGGGCGGAGTTGAAGCCGAGCAGAGTTTTGATGAGGTGTTTCTCGGCAACTACTCACGCGTTGTGGGGATTTTGCGGCGGGTGGTTGGGGATTACGGGCGGGCGGAGGAGTTGGCGAGCGAAGTATTTCAGAAACTCTACCGGCAGAAATTGGCGGCGCATGGCGGCATCAGCGTGTCGGGCTGGCTGTATCGGACGGCGACCAACTTGGGGATTGACGCGTTGCGGGCGGCGAAGCGCAGAAGCCGGCTAGAGCAGGCCGCAGCCCGAGAAGGAAGCGGCGAAAGAGTTGCTGAGAATGCATTCGAGCAGATGGCGCGTGCGGAGAAGCAGCAACGCGTGCGCGGCGTGCTGGCGGATTTGAAACCGGCGCAGGCGCGGCTGCTTTTGCTGCGGGCCTCCGGGCACAGCTACAAGGAACTGGCGGCGACTTTGGAAATTGAGGTCGGTTCGGTGGGGACGTCTCTGGTGCGCGCGGAGGCGGCGTTTGCTCAACGGTATCGAGAACTTTACGGCGATCAGGAGGATGTATGAATTGCGTATCGGAAAATATTTTGCGGACGTATCAGGATGGAGAGCTGGAGGCGGCGGGGCGAGCGGAGGTGGAGAAGCACGTGGCCACTTGCGATGCCTGCGAGAAAAGATTGCGGAACATGGCGGCGACCTCGGCCGTGGTGAGCGGGCGACTGTCGGCGCTGGATGCGGGCGCGATGGATGGAAGCGTCGATGCGGCGGCGGCGCTGGCGCGTTTCAAGGCGCAGCACGATGGCGCGGTGGCGCGGCCCGCTACTGTTACGCGCATGTTTGAGCGGCGCTGGCGGACCGCGTGGGTTACGGCGGTGGCGGCGACAATTATTTTCGCAGCGCTGGCGTTTCCGTCGGGGCGCAGCCTGGCGCAGCGATTCCTAGCGACATTGCGCATAGAAAAAGTGCAGCCGATCACGGTGGATTTTTCCGCGCTGGATGGGAATCGTCCTCTGGGAGAAATGTTCAGCAAGATGCTGTCGGACAAAGTGGTAATGACGGCCGATGAAAAACTCCAAAAGGTAGACTCCGCAAAGGCGGCGAGCGAACTGGCGGGCTTCCCTGCTCAGCTGATTCACGCACGCACGGACACGCCGAAATTTACCGTGCAGGGGCAGCACGCATTCCACTTGACCGTGGACCGCGAGCGTTTGCAGGACGTGGTGGACCAGGCGGGGCGGCCGGATTTGCTGGTGCCGGCGACAATTGATGGAGCGATGGTTTCGGTGAACGTGCCCAGGTCAATTGCTTTGCAGTACGGGGAGTGCGACCGGCACGTGGCCAGCGACGGCGAAAATGCGGAGCGTGCACCGAAGGAACGCCATGAATGGGGACAAGCGGGAACGGAGGCGAATACCTGCCTGGCATTGATTGAGGCGCCGGTGCCGCAGGTGGATATGCCCGCCGATCTGAATATTCAGCAACTGGCGGAGATTGGATTTCAACTGACGAGGATGAGTCCCACGCAGGCGCGGGAGCTGGCGCAGACGATTGATTGGAAGTCCACGCTGGTACTGCCGATTCCGCGGCGCGCGGGAACGTTCAGCCAGGTGACGGTGGCAGGGACACAGGCGACGCTGATCACCAACAATGGCGGGCGGCGCGGGCCGGACTATGTGCTGATCTGGGTGAAGAATGGGATTATCTACGGGCTGGTTGGGCGTGGCGACGCGAGTGAAGCGGTGACGCTGGCGAATTCGCTTTCGTGAATTTGGTAGCGTGGAAAGTGCAAGAGGAAAACCCGCACCCACCCAGGCGGACAGGCCCTTAGAATCGTAGGGTGCGGCACCGCAGCTGGAATCGCGGAACGCCTCACGATAAAGTCCGCACCCGAAGCATGGCGTCCGGAGGAATCCTGGAACACGCTGGCGATTTGGCGATTCAGACCGTAGATCTTCGCAAAGCGTTTGGGAACAAGGTAGCGGTCAGCAATTTATCCCTGACGGTGCGGCGCAGAGAAGTTTTCGGGTTTCTGGGGCCGAACGGCGCGGGGAAAAGTACATCGATCAAGATGCTGCTCGGATTAGTGAAGCCCAGCGGCGGGCAAGCATTTGTTCTCGGGGCGCCGTCGAGTGATGTGGAGGTTCGGCGCAAAATTGGTTTCCTTCCTGAAGATTTCCGATTTTATAGCTGGCTGACGGCGACGGAGCTGCTGCAGTTGCACGGGCGATTATTTGGAATGGCTGCGGCGCGACTGCGCCAGCGCGTGCCGGACCTGCTGGAACTCGTAGGACTCACACCTCATCGCGAAAAGCGGCTGCGAGATTTTTCTAAAGGTATGCTGCAGCGCATTGGACTCGCGCAGGCGCTGATTCATGGACCGGAGCTGGTTTTCCTGGACGAGCCGACGTCGGGACTGGATCCCCTGGGCCGCCGGCTAGTTCGCGACGTGATACGCGCGGAACGCGAACGCGGCGCGACGATATTTTTGAACTCGCACATCCTCAGCGAAATTGAAATTACCTGCGACCGGGTGGTGTTCATCAAGGAAGGACGGGTGGTGGCCAGCCGGGATTTGCGCGCAAATCCTGAGGGAGAAGTGCGGCTGGCGGCGCGGCTGAGAAATATTTCGGCGGAAGGCATCGCCGGCCTGGCGCGGTGGGGTTCGGGAGTGAAACTGGAGGGCGAGCGGCTGACTATGGTCCCCCGCTCTGCCGACGCGCTACCAGAAATTTTGCGGCACCTGGTGAGCGCGGGCGCGGACGTGTTTGAGTACCGGCCGGAACATGTGTCGCTGGAAGATTTATTTTTGAAAACGATGGGCGAGGACCGCGGGCTGTGACGGGCCTGTGGATCATGGCGGGGGTTACGTTTCGCGAAGCGGCTCGCCGGAAAATTTTGTGGACGGCGATGGCCGCGGGCGCGGCATTTCTGGCGCTGTTCGCCACGGGATTGCATTATCAAGTGAAGGATTCGACCAGCCACAATGTGTCGCCGCTGGTAGTGCACCAGGTGCAAGGCGCGTTGCTGCAAATCGGGTTTTACGCCGTGAACCTGCTGGCGGTGGTGATGACGATTCTCACTTCCGTGGACACGCTCTCCGGAGAGATGGCTTCGGGAACGATACAGGCGATTGCGACGAAGCCGATGTCGCGCAGCGAAATTTTGCTGGGCAAGTGGCTGGGGTTTGCGGGAATGATCGCGATTTACGTGGGCGGGATGTTTGGCGGTGTAGCGGCGGTGGGATATGTCATCGCGACAGTGCGGCCGCATGGAACGATAGAGGGAGCACTGCTCGTTTACCTAGAATGTCTGCTGTTGCTGACGGTGACGTTCGCGTGCGGAACGAAATTTTCGACGCTGACGAATGGAGTGATCGTGCTGGGGCTGCACGGACTGGCCTTCGTGGGCGGATGGATCGAGCAGATCGGGGCGCTGACGACGAGTCCGCGGCTGGTGACGGTGGGGATCGTGGCCAGCCTGCTTATGCCGAGCGAAGCGATCTGGCGGAGAGCGTCGTTCGAGATGCAGTCTTCGCTGACGCGATCGCTGCAGTTCAGTCCGTTTTCGAGCGCGTCGGCGCCGAGCCCGGCGATGATCGGTTACGCTGCGTTTTATTTGCTGATCGCGATGGGGATTGCGCTTTACAACTTCAGTGAGCGCGATTTGTAGTTTTCAGTTGTGTGGATTGTTGCGCCTTCCCTGCTCTCCGCCAGTTGGCCAAGCGAAGCAGCTGTCACCCAAGAGTGGAGTAGACTAGCGCCGCTGTTGTGGACAGAACTTACGTGGAGGCTGGGAGTTATGCGTGCGTTGGCACTTTTGGGATATTTCGTTTTTGGCGTGAGTTGCTTGGCGCAGACACCTGGAGGAACGAGCGCGCCGGATGTGGCGCCGTTTGTTAGTGTGAGCGCGGCGACGTTTGTGATTGAGCACGTGCGAGTTGTGGATGGGACGGGAGCGGAGGCGAAGGACGACCAAGCGATCGTTGTCGCGGATGGAAAAATTCAGTGGATGGGGCCGTCGGCGGAGGTGAAGCAGCCGAGTGGAGCGCTGGTACTGGATCGCGCGGGATACACGGTGATTCCTGGCCTCGTGGGGATGCACGACCACCTGTACTACACGGATTCGATCACGCTGCAGACTTCCAGTGGGCGGCTGGAGGAGCCGGGGCTTTTTGTGGCGGAGATTCCTTACACGGCGCCGCGGCTTTACCTAGCGGCTGGCGTGACTACGCTGCGGACGACCGGAAGCCTGGAACCCTACGCCGATTTGAAAGTGAAACGACGCATTGACGCGAAGCAGATGCCCGGTCCGAGCATTGACGCGACGGCGCCATACCTGGAGGGCACGCCGACGCGCTTCGCACAGATGCACGAACTGAAAAATCCCGAGGAAGCACGGCGGATGGTGGATTACTGGACGAGCGAAGGAATGAGTTCGTTCAAGGCGTACATGAATATTTCGCGCGACGAACTGGGAGCAGCTATTCAGGCGGCACACGCGCACAAACTGAAATTGACGGGCCACTTGTGTTCGGTGACGTGGCCGGAAGCCATAGCGCTAGGGATTGACGATCTGGAGCACGGGCCGGTGTTCGCGGATACGGAATTTGTGACGGACAAGAAAGCGGATGCGTGTCCGAGCGGCGGAAGCAAAAGTTGGGCGCAGATGGATGTGAACGGGCCGCAGGTGCAGGGGTTGATTCGCGACCTGGTGACGCATCATGTGGCGGTAACTTCCACGCTGCCGGTGTTTGATGCGCTGGCGCCGGGACGGCCGAAACTGCAACCGCGGGTGCTGGCGGCGATGTCCGCGGAAGCGGCGCAAAGTTATTTGACGGCGCGCGCGGGAATCGCGCTGGACGCGCCGATGACGGGATTGCTGCGGAAAGAAATGGATTTTGAAGTGGCCTTCGTGAAGGCCGGAGGGCTGCTGCTGGCGGGACCGGATCCCACGGGAAATGGCGGGACACTGCCGGGATTCGGAGATCAACGTGAAGTGGAATTGCTGGTGGAGGCGGGGTTCAGCCCGGTACAGGCGATACAAGTCGCTACGCAGAATGGCGCGAAATATCTGGGACAGGAGGAGCGTATCGGGACGCTGGCGCTAGGCAAGCAAGCAGATATGGTGCTGATCAAGGGCGATCCTGCGAAACACATCGAGGAAATTGAAAATGTGGAGACGGTGTTCAAGGCGGGTGTGGGATACGATTCGGCGAAGCTGATTGAAGCGGTGCGCGGGCAGGTAGGGACGCGGTAGCGAATTGCGCTGAAGAATTTGTGAGATATTACGGAACGCGCAGAGGAATGATGAATTGCAGATGGCGAATTCTGGTGGGAGCGCTGTGGCTGATGATAGCGGGCGTTGGAGCGGTGCGAGCGCAGAGCCCCGCGGGCAATGCCGCGCCTGCCACAACGACGAAGGAATTTATGCAGGCCGCGCCGGCGTTTGATGTGCATGCGGCGGTCGAAACGTACCTGGCGAAGATGCCGCCGGAGCAGCGGGCGCGTTCGAACGCGTATTTCGAAGGCGGCTACTGGATGCAGATGTGGGATTTTCTTTCCACCGTGGCGGTGATGTGGTTGTTGCTGCGGTTCGGGTGGTCTGCGCGGATGCGGGATTTGGCGGAACGCGTGACCAGATTCCGGCCGTTGCAGACGGCGGGGTACTGGGTGCAGTTCATTGTAGTGGTTTCGTTGCTGACGTTTCCGCTGACGATGTATGAAGGATATTTCCGCGAGCACAAATATGGATTGCTTAATCAGACGTTCGGGCCGTGGATGAAGGACCAGTTGATCGGGCTGACGGCGACCGTAATTCTGGGAGCGGCGCTGGTGGTGCCGCTCTTCGGGCTAGTGCGGCGGCTGGGAAAAAACTGGTGGGTGTGGGGCGCGGTGGTGAGCGTGATATTCGTAGCGTTCGTGGCGCTGATCGCTCCAGTGTACCTTGCGCCGCTGTTCAACAAATACACGATACTGCAGGACGCAAAAATAAAGGATCCGATACTGAGCATGGCGCGGGCGAATGGGATTCCGGCGACGGATGTGTATGAGTTCGACGCGTCGCGGCAATCCAACCGCGTCAGCGCCAACGTGAGCGGGCTGGGCGCCACTATGCGCATCTCGCTGAACGACAACCTGCTGAACCGGTGCACGCTGCCGGAAATTGAAACCACCATGGGGCACGAGATGGGTCACTACGTGCTCAACCATGCGTACAAAGGCCTGGTGATGAACGGAGTGGTGGTGGTGATTGCGTTTTTTTTCCTGAACTGGAGCGTCGGATTCGCGGTGGCGCGCTGGGGCGGGAGTTGGGGCGTACGCGGAATCAGCGACGCGGCGGTGCTTCCGGTTGCGGTGATGGTTCTCGCGATTTATTTTTTTGTGACTACGCCGGTGGGAAATACGATTACGCGCACGATGGAGTTTGAAGCGGACATGTATGGTTTGAACGCGGCGCGGCAGCCGGACGGCGAAGCGAATGTGGATTTATTGCTCGGCGAATATCGCAAGATGGATCCCGGGCCGGTCGAGGAGTTCCTCTTTTTCGATCATCCGAGCGGACGTACACGGATTACGGCGGCCATGCAGTGGAAGGCGGAGCATCCGGAGACGACTTCGGCGGAGGAATTAGCCCGGCCCATGTTTGAGAAAAAGTAGATCGCGGAAAGACATCTGCAGAGTCTTGCGGATAAAACCTAAATATTCCACGTTACGAACCCCACCCTGCCAAAATTCCCGGAAAAAGGGAACGGTCACGCTTCGCTTAACCTTAACTTTTATATTTAGTTAAACGCGCACGTTAGCTTGCGGCTTGGCAGTCAAGGATTCCACCACCGAAATTAACTCGGCAGTGCGGATGGGTTTCGAAACGTAGCCGTCCATGCCAGCGGCGAGGCATCTGGCCTGATCGCTTTTAAGGGCGTGGGCGGTCATGGCCACGATCGGGATGTGCTGGCCGGTGTTTTTTTCGTTGTGGCGGATGGCGGCGGTGGCCTCGAAGCCATCCATCCCGGGCATCTGAATATCCATGAGTATCACGTCAAACTGGCCTATTTCCAGGGCGTCCAGGGCGGCCTGGCCGTCGCCGGCCACAGTCACAGAATAGCCGCGCCTTTCCAAGAGGCGCACAGCGAGGACTTGATTCACCGCGTTATCTTCCGCCAACAATATACGGGCGGCAGGTTTGTCTTCCCGCAAAGTGTGTCGGGTGATCAGCGGAAGGGCCGGCGGACACGGCCCCAGACTGAGGGACTGACAAATGGCTTCGAGGAGTTCGCGCTGGCGGATCGGTTTCACGAGGTACGCGGCGATGCCCAATTCGCGGCAGCGCGCGGCGTCACCGAGGTGGCCAGCAGAGGTGAGCATCATGACCGTGGCGTGAACGAGGGTGGGCTGCTCCTGAATTTGCTCCGCGAGAGCAAAACCGTCTATCACGGGCATCTGGCCGTCCAATAAAATCAGCGGGAAAGGACGCCCCAAGGCATTGGCAGCGTCGAGGGCCCGTAGGGCGGAATAGGAATCTTCGACGGCGGTAGGTGTCATTCCCCAACGCGACAATATTCCGATGAGCAAGCGACGATTGGTTAAATTGTCGTCTACGACGAGTACATCGAGGCCTCGCAGTTCTTCCACATGACGAGACCGGGGGCGTTTCATAAAAGCGTCGTCACTCTGAGTCTGGAACGTTGCGGTGAAGTAGAAGGTGCTTCCCTGTCCAACGACACTTTCCACCCAGGTTTTTCCGCCCATTAGGCCGGCCAGCCTGGTGCATATAGCCAATCCGAGGCCGGTGCCGCCGTACTTGCGAGCCATGGAGCCATCCGCCTGGGTAAACGCTTCGAATATCTGCTCCTGTTTGTCGGAGGCGATACCAACCCCGGTGTCCTTGACGGAGAATTTCAAGGCGACGGATTGCCCGGTCTCCGACTCCTGTCCAACGCAAACGAGCACTTCGCCGCCTTCGGTGAACTTGATGGAGTTACCCACAAGATTTACGAGAATCTGGCGCAAGCGACCGGGGTCACCGAGAAGCGCTTCCGGAACGTCGGGGTGGACGTCGTAAATGAGTTCAAGACCTTTTTGCTGGGCGCGATGACCGAGCGTGGCCATGGTCTCTCCGAGACTCTCACGCAGATCGAAAGGAATAGATTCCAGATCGAGTTTTCCGGCTTCGATCTTGGAGAAATCGAGAACGTCATTGATGACGGTGAGCAAAGATTCGGCGGAGAACCGGACGAGGTCGAGGCTTTCCCGCTGCTCGGCGGTGAGGTCAGTGTCCAGGACGAGGTCAGTCATGCCGAGAATACCGTTCATGGGGGTGCGAATTTCGTGGCTCATGGTGGCGAGAAAAGTGCTTTTGGCTTCGTTCGCGGCTTCGGCGGCTTCCTTAGCACACTGGAGAGCTTCGGTTGCTTCGCGGACGCGGCGGCGCAAAGTGGCGGCCCAGGCAAGGACGATGAGCATGATCAGAATCATGCCGCCTACCAGAGCGAGGGTGCGACGGAGATTCCACCACGGCGGGAAGCGGATGACGGCCACGTCTTGTCCGGAACGCAGGCGCATGTGGAACCTGACGGGTTGGTGATTCTCGTCCACGTCGATGGTGCAGATGCCGCTGATCTGCAGCGTAGAGCCCTCGCGCAAGGCAGCAAGTTCAGAGGGAATCTGCCAACTGGAGAGTTCGGCTTCGAATACCGTACTGCCCTCCTGCAAGTGCAAGATTTGCTGGCCGGGATTCAAGGAGAAGCCGGTAAGTTTTCCGTTCACGCTAATGAGGTCGCCGTCGTAACTACGAAACATGATATCTCTTTCAAAGTGACCGCGAAGCGCATCGGCCGGCGACAGCAGCAGCGCGGGGGGCATGACCCCTGGCCCGGTACGGTGGAAACTGGCGTTCTGCAATTCCGGTTCGTAGGGACCTACGGCCGGGAAACCGATGAGATCAACTTGATCGCCGGGCTGAATCTCGGGGGTACTCTGCTGCGTTTGAGCGAAAACGGAGCCGCTTTCGTTCTGAACGAAAATGGCTTTGCCGGGGCGGTACAGGGTCACAACACCATGAATCTTGACGCGGTGGCCTAAATTTGCGGTCCCACTGAACTTGAAGAGGCCGGAGATGGGACGCGCGGGAATGTCGAAGGGATCGGCGAGAGGCGGCTGAAGGATTTCTATTTCGGATTCATAGGGAATGTTGATGTATACGCCGGTCAGTTGATTCGCGGAATTGAATTGAGCGCCGCAAGTTCCGCGGATGCGAACCTGAGCATCCAGGATTGGCGGAAACGTATCTTTTGTGTAAGAAGGCAAACGGCCGGTTACGTGTCCATCGGCGGTGGTAATTTCCAGATAGAGGTGCGCGCCCTTCTTGAACATTTTGTGGACGATGCCGTCCACTTCGACGCGCTGGCTGTCTTCCTGAGTGGAAGACATCTGCAAAAAGGAAACCCGGCGGGCCGGCGGGAGCGACGCGCGGCCAATAATTTTGAAAGTTGGATTGCCGATCTGGGGCGCGAAGTCTAAGGCTTCGGTTACACCGCTTACTTCCACCAAGTCGCCAGCGCGAATGGGCACATTGGGCTTGACGAATTCGGTGTTAACCCAGATTCCGCCGGTGGAATCCTGAACGAAAAGATCGGGTTCTTCGGGGTCGTAATAGGTCACTACGCCGGTTATGCGGACGGCGGTTTTTTGGGAGGCCTCTGCGGTGGTCATTTTACGAATCTGTGCGGTGTTGGTGATCGCTGAAGAGGAGGGCAACGATGCAGTTTTTTTCGCGAACGCAAGTGGAGCGGAGGCCAGTGCACCAGCAAGAATTATAAAGATCAAGAGGTGTACGGACTTCGAATCAAACCAGGTCGCTCGATTCGCCGCGGCGAACGAGGATGTGATGGGTTTTCTCAGGAAGCGCATTCGCGGCTGGGATCAGTTTTTCCCACGGTGTGCTGAAGCCGATTGGAGATATTGGGCTTACCACGGCTGGAGCACGACGTTATCCAAAGGAAACGAAAAAGATTGTGCGGGAGCAAAGAAACTAAGGAGTTAACGGCGAAGAGGAGAGTTGAAGGGAGAGAAAAAGAAGAATGACGTGCCAAAATGGTACTTCCAGTGAAGACGGCGCCAAATTGGAAGTGGCGCCCGTCCCTACGCTCTATAACGGATTAACTCGTACCTGCAGCTTTTTTGCTTTTTCCAATTTTATTCCACGAAGGATCGGTATTGGCGTTGAGGTCCTCGCCAGGGCGGCGACCTGCACCATTTGCTGGAAGCGGCTTCCCGATATTCAACGGAGTCTATGTCCACGCGGATGACCGTAGTGCTGGGGTCTTCTTCGCCTTCGGGGAACCACGCTTTGTCGAAGGACGACTAGAGCTCATCGATGTTTTGCAGATCCCGGGAAGCGGTGCCGGTAACGCTGAGTACTTCTGGACGGAGATGGCTGGATATTTCATCCTTTCATGCTGGGGTTTGAAAGCGGGAGAAGCTATAGAGAGGAGTGGGGCGTGAAGATTACGAGTTTTCTGAGGTGAAAGCGGCTCGAAACACCTTGCTTGCATATATAATTCCTGCCTAGTCCGGGCGCGCGCCGTTGCTTGCGGGCTTAGTTTTTTCAGCAGGAGAAAGATATGACGAGTTTTTTTCTTAACGGGAAAGCGGTGCAGGTGGATGTGGATCCCTCCACACCGCTGCTGTGGGTATTGCGCGATTCATTGGAAATGACGGGCACGAAGTTCGGCTGCGGGATGGCGCTGTGCGGAGCGTGCACGGTACACCTGGAGGGGAAGGCAATCCGCTCGTGCGTGGCGCCGCTGTCGCGGGTGGCGGGCAAGAAGGTGACGACGATTGAAGGATTGTCTGACAATTTGACGCATCCGTTGCAGAAAGCGTGGATTGAGGTGGACGTGCCACAGTGCGGCTACTGCCAGTCGGGGCAGATTATGAGCGCAGCGGTTTTGTTGGCGGAACATTCCAAGCCGACAGATAAAGACATTGATGAAGCGATGAGCGGGAATATCTGCCGCTGCGGAACGTATCCGAGGATTCGCAAAGCGATTCATCGCGCCGCAGAGCTGGCCGGTGAAGGGAGGCCGAAATGAGCGCACCGGCGATGATGGGACGACGATCGTTCATCAAAACGAGCGCGGCGGTGGGCGGCGGGTTGTTGGTGGGTTGGTACGTGCCGCAAGTCGGCGCGAACGGCCGCGTTGCGGCGGCGGGCAAAGATTTTGCGGTGAACGCGTTTGTGCGCATCGGCACGGATGAAACGGTGACGGTGGTGGCGGCGCACTCGGAGATGGGACAAGGCGTTTACACTTCCCTGCCGATGCTGTTAAACGAAGAGCTGCAGGCGGAGTGGTCGAAGATTCGCGTGGAAGCCGCGCCGGTGGACAAGGCTTACAACCATCCGGTATTTGGGATCCAGATGACGGGCGGGAGTACAACGACGGCAGGAGAATGGGAACGCTACCGGAAGATGGGGGCGGTAGCGCGGATGATGCTGGTGGAGGCGGCGGCGAAACAGTGGAACGTGGATCCCACGAGCTGCGAAGTGAAGGACGGCGTGGTGCTGCATGCGAAAACTGGGAAGCGCGCGACGTACGGATCGCTGGCCAACGCGGCTTCGCAACTGCAGCCGCCGGCGAGTGTGCCGCTGAAAGATCGCAAGGCGTTCACGGTGATTGGAAAATCGACGCGCAGGCTGGACACGCCGTCGAAGACTAATGGAGCGGCGCAGTTTGGACTGGACGTGCATATCCCCGGAATGCTGACGGCGGTGATATTGCGGCCCCCGGTGTTTGGCGAGAGCGTGTCTTCAGTGGACAGCTCGGAGACGCTGAAAATTGCCGGGGTGAAGGCGGTGGAGCGGGTGCCGTCGGGCGTGGCGGTGATCGCGACGGGATTCTGGCCGGCCAAACTGGGACGCGACAAGTTGAAAGTCGAGTGGAATCCAGGGCCGAATGCAGGAATTTCCACCGAGCAGATGCTGCGAGACTTTTCGGAGACGAGCAAGACGCCGGGAGCGCTGGCCAAAAAGACCGGTGATCCGGATGCGGCACTGAAGTCGGCGGCGAAGACGATAACGGCGGAGTATGACGTGCCATACCTGGCGCACGCGATGATGGAGCCGCTGAACTGCGTGGTGGATTTGCGCGCGGATGGCTGCGAAATCTGGACGGGCACGCAATTTGAAACGGTGGACCGGGCGGCGGCAGCGAAAACGGCGGGGCTGGACCCCAAGAAAGTAAAAATCAACACCACTTTGCTGGGAGGAGGATTCGGCCGGCGCGCGAATCCGGCTTCGGACTTCGTGGTGGAAGCGGTGGAAGTCGCGAAAGTGGCGAAGGCTCCAGTGAAGGTGGTGTGGACCCGCGAGGACGATTTAAAGGGCGGCTGGTACCGGCCCATGTGGCACGACCGGTTTGTGGCGGCATTTGACGCGAGCGGCGAGCCGACGCTGTGGAAGCACACGATAGTGGGGCAGTCCATTGCGATGGGCACACCGTTCGAAAGCATGATGGTGAAGGATGGCGTGGACGCGGCGAGCGTCGAAGGAGCCGCGGACCTTATTTATGGTTTCCCCAATTTGCAGGTGGATTTGCATAGCCCGAAGATTGGCGTGCCGGTGCAGTGGTGGAGATCGGTTGGTCACTCGCACACGGGATATTCGGTGGAGGCGTTTTTTGATGAAGTGGCCCACGCCGCAGGCAAAGACCCTTATGAACTGCGTCGCAAGCTATTGGTGAACCAGCCGCGCATGCTGGCGGTGCTGGACCTAGCGGCAAAAAAAGCGAACTGGGGATCAAAGCCGGCTCCGGGAGTGGGTCGCGGGATCGCGGCGCATTTTTCTTTTGACAGTTACGTAGCGCAAGTGATCGAAGCTTCGGTGGAGAAAAACGGCGTGGTGCGCGTGCATCGTGTGGTTTGCGCGCTGGATTGCGGCACGGTGGTGAATCCCGACACGGTGAAGGCGCAGATGGAAGGCGGAATTATTTTTGGGCTGACCGCGGCGCTGAAGACGGAAATTACCTTGAAGGACGGACGCGTGGAGCAGAATAATTTCCACGACTACCAGATGCTGCGGATGTTTGAGTCGCCGGAGATTGAGGTATACATGGTGGCGAGCACCGAGGCTCCTACGGGCGTTGGGGAGCCGGGAGTGCCGTGCGTGGCGCCCGCGCTGGTGAACGCAATTTTTGCGGCGACCGGGAAGCGTGTGCGGCGATTGCCGATTCGAACGAGTGATCTAGCTAGCTGAGGGCGTGCGCATGAATAACTTGAAGACAAGAACAGCGGACAAATTGGAAAGCACCGCGCCAAGTCGTGAAATTACCGTGGCGTTGCTTACTCTGGCGGCGATGGCGGTTTTGCTGGTTTCTGCGATGGCGGCAGCGAATGGCGGGTCGCGTGGCGGCGCGGCAACAGCGAAAGCGGATGCTTCTGCTTCGCAGACGGCGTTTCAGCAGGTTTACAAAGTTTTGACTTCGCCGCGCTGCCAGAATTGCCATCCCGCGGGCGACGCGCCGTTGCAAGGTGACGACAGCCACGTGCATCTGCAAAACGTGAAGCGCGGGAAGGACGGACACGGAGTTCCGGCGATGCGCTGCGATACGTGCCATCAAACGGCGAACCTGGCGGGGGCGCACATGCCGCCGGGAAATCCTAAGTGGTCACTGCCTTCGCCAGAACACAAAATGGTTTTTGTTGGAAGGTCCGCGGGTGAACTGTGCCGGCAGATTAAGGATCCGAAACTGAACGGCGGGCGCACTCTGGAGCAGATTTTTCATCACATCGCAGATGATGATCTGGTGGGCTGGGGCTGGAATCCGGGGGAGGGGCGCGCGCTGCCACCGCTTTCGCGGCCGGATACCGTGGCACAGCTGAGAATGTGGATCGACGGCGGAGCGGCCTGTCCGGAGTAGAACCTTTCTAGGCGTCACCCTCGTAGGTAATCTTCATCCACTTTTTAGCTTCGGCATCGAAATCAATGGTGCTGGTGAGCTCGATGCGATGAGTGATGCGGTCTTTCTTTTCAAATCCACCAGTATTGATGAGGCGCTTGGGGACCTTGGCGTTTTTTAACGCGAGGCCGAGGTCGATGCGCGTGCGCGTGGTGGGCTTCACCTGCGCGACGACGTGCTTGCGGTAAATGGGCACGATGGTGCTGCAGGGGGAAACGAAGACGTCGGGGCCCAGGGTGCGTGCGAATTTCAGAATCTCGTCGTAAATGGGGCGGAGATGTTCTTTGGGGCCGGAGAACATGTTTTCGACGTAGTCGTGAGCGTGCTGCAGGTATTGTTCGGGGCTTTCTTCGTGAGAACTTTTACCGACGGAGCGTTCGGCGATCCACGCGGCGTAGTTGGAGCCCAGGCGGTATTCTTTCTTCAGCCACTCGCGACGCTGCTGTTCGTCCGCCGGGCCCTTTTCTTTAGCGAGCTGTAGCCACTCTTCCAGGGAGCGGCCGGTTTTCTTTTTCATTCCTTCAATGATGGATGTCACATAGCGCAGGCTTTTGTGCGCATCGTATTCGGACTTGGCGGTTTTAGTTGCGGGCATGGCGTTCCTCTGACGTGGGTTGGTTTCGTTCGCGAGCAGAGCGAATCATAACGCCATCTGGGCACAGTGGGAATTGGTTATGCTGTCGGCCGCGGGCCACTTCGCCTCGGCTGGAAGGGCGACGTGCAACAAGTGGCTAAACTGGGCCGGCATCTTTTATGGCCGATGCTTTTCATGTTGCCAGGCGCGATTCTGGCGCAGACCTCAGACGAGCCGCCGGCGGCGAGGGACACCGTGGAACACGCGTTGGCTACTTTTGTGCGAGCCTTTGATGATCTCGACTGGACGACTTTTCGGGAGTGCTTCAGTGAGCGGCCCGGCATGTTTCATCCCGCGCCGCCGAACGTCAGGCGCGTAGATTCCCAGAAGATTTTGATAAAGCGTGGCGCGACGTGTTCGAAAGGATTCGCAAAGAATCGGGGCGAAGTTCTCCGCCCTGCATGAAATTGGAGCCGAGTGATTTACGGATAGAGCCACTTTCCGCCGACGTAACGCTGGTGAGTTTTCACTGGTGCACGAGAACAGCGTAGGGCGAAGAACGCTGATTTTCAAACATTTCTCTGACGGATGGAAAATCGTGCACGTACAGGTTCGAATATCGCCACGCCATAGCGTTCGCAAATAAATCGATTTAACGCTGCACGCGGTAGCGAAGCGGGATTAGAATGCCGATGAGTCGGAGGACTCCATGAGAAGACTTTTGATGATAGCTGTGATGGTGATGATGGTGGGTGTTCAGGCGCGGGCGCAGACGAAACTTTCGGCGCACTGGGAAGAATTGACGTCGGCGGATTTTCGCGAGGCCATAACGCAGGCGAAGGGGACGTGCCTGCTGCCATTTGGGATTCTGGAGAAGCATGGGCCGCATTTACCGCTGGGGACGGACCTGTTGAATGTGCGGTACGCGGCGTTGCATGCAACGGAGCAGGAATACGCGGTGGTATTTCCCGAATATTACTTCGGGCAGATATTTGAAGCAAAGCATGAAGCGGGCACGATCGCGTACAGCCGGGAGATAGAATTGAAATTACTGCAGGAAACGACGGATGAGATGGCGCGGAACGGCTGCAAGAAAATTGTGATCGTGAACGGGCACGGGGGGAACGAAAGCCTGCTGCCGTTTTTTGCTCAATCGCAACTGGAGAAACCGCACGACTACGTGGTGTACGTGCAGTGGGGGCACAATGCCCCCAAGGGCGGGCCGGTGAAAAAGGATGCGCTGGACATGCACGCCGGGCAGACGGAAACGTCGGGGACGATGATTTCGCATCCAGACCTGGTGCACATGGACCGAGCGGCGAGCGAGTCCGGCGGGGACCAGAAGCGCGTGAATCTGCCGAAGGATGTGTACACCGGGATCTGGTGGTATGCGCGGTTTCCGAACCATTATTCGGGGGAAGGCGCGTTGGCAACGAGAGCACTGGGCGATTTCGAAATGAAGGCGTGGATCAACGCCATCGCCGAAGCTATCAAGGCGGCGAAGGGGGACGATGAAAGTTTGAAACTGCAGAATGAGTTTTACGAGAAGAGTAAGCATCCGCTGGACACACGGCCGTAAATTTACGCAAATGAATTTCGATTTGGCTCCGCGATGAGGGTAAGACAGAAGCAGGTTCCTCACCCGCCCGGAAAAAGCGGCGGGTTCGGAATGACAAGTTTCGATCGATGATTGAGCGAGTTAATGCGGAGTGCTGGGCTATTTGCGGCGGAGTTGCTCGATCCAGCGGAAGAGGGACTGGTCGTAGGGGGATTCGACGTCGAGGAATTCGATGCCCATGCCGATGCGCGGCTTGACGATGCGGACGACAGCCAGGGCTTCGACGGTTTGTTCCTTGCGGGTCAAGGTGAGGCGGATGCGGGCGTTCACCGCCAGGGGTTTGCTGGCGCAGACGAAGGTGCCGCCGATGGATAAATCGGAGGTGACGCCGCTGGTAGTGGCGCCGGTTTCGAGGTCCATAAGTTGGGCGTCGGCGGCAAAGGGGTAGCGAATGGAGTAGCGGCGGTCGCGCTCCGTAATGGAGCGCCACGGGCTTACTGTAGTTCGTTCTTCCATGTAGATAACGTTGCCCACAATCGTAAGATGTCTGCGAAGTGCAAAAGCACCGTCGCGCCAGGACTTTCCCCCACTGGAACGGCCGTAACAATTGTCCCTCGATTTGGAGCTGGAAGGGCTAAAAGCGGCCTGCGAACCGGCGAAAGAGGTAATAGCAAAAGAGCCTTCCGGGCTGGCCCGCTTGGGTGTCGGCGCTATTAGCCACCAGGACAAAGTGCCTGCCACGGGAAAGGCGTGTGGTTAGAGCGGATGCTATCCTGCAACAGTCACTTCTCTCTCAGGCGAAAAATAAAAGATGCGACCGGATGGATTGCGGCAAAGCGATCGGGTGAATTTCCGCATGCCCGTGGAGGCATCGTGGTTCGGCAACGGCGGGATGGCGCTCAAGCGTACGGCGCATACCATGCTAGTAAGCCGCAACGGCGGCGTTTTGCGGCTATCGGAGAAGCTGCCGCCCGGACAGGAGCTGACGCTCCGGCGCCAGCAGGATGGCGACGTGTGGAAGTCCACGCGGGCGCGGGTGGTGGCGGAGATTGACCAGGAGCCAGACGGTTTCCTGTACGCGTTTCATATCCTGGAGCCGCGATCAGATTTCTGGGACATTGAATTCCCCGCTCCGAGCAAGGCGGAAGACGCTGTAGCGCGGCTGCTGATGGAATGCAGCTTTTGCCAGCGGCGCGAAGTGGTGTACCTGAACCCGCTGGAGTTGAAGTCTTTCGAGATGCGCAAATGCGTGGCGCGCATCTGCAGTCACTGCGCGACGCCCTCTATATGGATTGAAGCGCAGCCGGAAATGCCGCCGCAAGCCGTGGACGATCTGATTCCCGTCGTAGATCCGCATGTGAATCCGCGCCGGAAGCGCACGCGCGTGAAGGCGCGGGTGCTGGCGTGCATACGGCGGCGTGGATTTGAAGAAGAAGTGGCGGTCTGTGAGGACCTGTCAAAGGGCGGGTTGAGCTTTCGGAGCCGCAATCAGTACCCGGAAGGATCGCGCGTGGAAGTGGCGGTGCCGTTCACGCCGGGGAGCAGCGCGATTTTTGTGCCAATTCGAATTGTATTTTCGGTGCCGATACCCAGCGCGGGTCTATTCAAGCACGGCGCGGCTTACCTGCGGACTCCTTCAGAGTCCGGGGCTTAGAAACAATTACAGAATATTTTTTGTGATGGCGGTTCAGTCGAGAACCGCTGCGGTTTCGCGTTCGCGACGGCGGCGATGCAGGTAATGCATGGCAATGTTGAGGAAGATCTCACCGCAGGGCGTTTCGAGTCCAATGACCATGGCTTCGGTATCCACGGTGCTGGCCAGGCCGGCTTCGTTGACGTGAATCTCGGGGGGAAAAACCTTGAAGCGAAAACCCTGATCGTTCAGCAGCGTGACGGAATTGCCGATGACCATGTTGGCGAATTCGCAGACGGTTTCGCGAACGAGCTGCTCGCTAGCGGGAAGCTCAGAGCCGGCGAGATGGCTGGCGAGGCGCACGGCCACTTCGGGGGACAAATCGAGAATGATACGACCTTCGATGTCGCCCTTGATGGTAATAAGCGCGGCGACGCCTTTGCGGCGATAAGTGTCTTCGTCCATGGTGAGGTCGATGATTTTCGCGGAGGACTGTAGGCATTCCGAGAAAACGGCATCGGCAGCGTTAATAAACGGCTGAATCAGTTCCATCCTCATGAGCGTTGTTCTCCTGCCAGGACGGCCGGAACGTTAGGGGCCGCTGGATCATCACTCAAGACGTAACGCAGAATTTCGTACAGTACTTCGGGCTTGACCGGCTTTTGCACGAAGTGCTTAGCGCCTTTTTGCAGCGCGGCGAGAATATTTTCCTGATAACCGACGCTGGAAACCATAACGATGCGCGCGTCGCTGTGCTGGCGAACGATACGCTCGACGGCTTCGATGCCTTCCATCTGGGGCATGGTGATGTCCATCAATACGATGTCGGGCTTGGTGCGATTGAACTCGGCGATAGCGGTGAGGCCATCACCGGCTTCACCCGCCACTTCCCCGCCAAAGGTCTCAATCATCTTGATGAGGTTTTTGCGCGCGAAGACGGAGTCGTCCACCACCAGGTAGCGAACGGTCTTGTTGTCCTTGCGGTGCAGGGCGGCAAATTGTGGCATGACAGTCTCCTTGTAACCGGGAACCGTTTTCTTCAACTGCGATGCGAAGAAACGGGAAGGGTCTCGGCTTTTTCAATCTTTTCCTTGTTTTCGATGCTGGCGCGATCCGCACCGTACTGGCTCAACAAATAAGAAGCCATTCCGTCGAGGGGAACAATTCGGTTGGCATAGCCCCTGGTAATGGCGGCGCGGGGCATGCCGCTGACGACGCAACTCTCTTCGCTTTGCGCGATAGTCATGCCCGTGGCGGCTTTAATGGCGCCCAAGCCCGCGGCTCCATCGTCACCCATACCGGTCATCAGAACACCGACAGCTAGCAGGCCAAATTCCTGCGCGACTGAATGGAATAAAACGTCCACGGAAGGGCGATGCCCGTTCACGTGCGGATTGTCATTGAGCACTACGATGTCGCCGCGAGGCATGCGGCGAACAATCATGTGGCGATTGCCGGGGCACAGCAGGACGCGGCCGGCGGTGAGCAGATCGCCGGAGCGGGCTTCCTGAACATCGAGAGCGCAGCATTCGTCGAGACGCTTAGCAAACATTTCGGTGAAGCCTTCGGGCATGTGCTGGACGATCAAGATGCAAGACGGAAAGTCCGCAGGTAGTTGAGAAAGGAGAAACTGCAAGGCGTTAGGCCCACCGGTAGAAATGCCGATAGCGATGATGCGGTTGGGTGGCACGCCCGGACCGGATTTTTTCTTGGGGGAAAGCGCTCCTTCCGGCAGGGACGCGGGAGGCAAACGATGTCCGGCGGCGCGTTTGGCGACTTTGATTTTTGCGATGAGCTCGTCGGCAATGGTGTCCAGGTGACCGACGGCGGCGTCTTTCGGTTTGGCGACGAAATCCACAGCGCCGAGACCTAGCGCTTTGAAAGTGGAGTAGGCGCCATCTTTTGAATGGGTGCTAAAGAGAATGACCGGCACGGGCGCACTCTTCATGATGAGGCGGAGAGTTTCCATGCCGTCCATACGCGGCATCTCGAGATCGAGAGTGACGACGTCAGGGCGCAGCTCTTCGATTTTTTTGAGAGCGAAGGCACCATCCATGGCGGTGCCCACCACTTCGATGGCGGAATCGCGGGCCAGAATTGTGGGGATGAGCTTGCGCATGAGCGCGGAGTCGTCCACCACCAAGACTCGGATGCGGTCGCTCACGCGATGGCCTCCAGAGGAAGAGCTTTCGCAAAACGCGCGATGACGGCAGCGACGTTGAGGATGAGCACGACAGTGCCGTCGCCAAGAATGGAAGCGCCGCTGACCAGATCGCTGGAGACGATGTCATTCGGAAGAGCCTTGATGACCAGCTCCTCTTCACCGACGAGCGTATCCACGACCAGGCCAAAACGTTTTTCGGAAGCGCCAATGACGATGACGAAGTTGGTTTTCTTGAGCGGCGCGGGAGTCACGGAATGAATTTTCTCGAGACGATTTAGACGCACGAGAGTAAGCAGTTGGTCGCGCAAACGGAGAATTTCGCGCTGGTCCACCATGTGGATTTCCTGCTGTTGAATGCGGGTGATTTCTATCACTGAGGACAGCGGCACGGCGTAGAGGCGGCCGGCTACGCGGAACAGTAATGTCTGGATGCTGGCTAACGTGAGCGGAGCGCGCAACTGGATGGTGGTGCCTTTGCCAAGCTGCGTGTTTACGTGCACGGTGCCTTTGAGCTTGTCCATGACGGAACGAACAACGTCCATGCCGACGCCGCGGCCGGAGACTTCGGTGACGAAGGCGGCGGTGCTGAAGCCGGGCTCGAAAATCAGATTGAGGGCTTCCTGCTCGGTCAAGTGTTTGGCTTCGTCGGCTTTCAGAATTCCTTTCTCGACGGCTTGAGTGCGGAGTTTATTGGAGTCCATGCCGCGACCGTCATCGCGAACTTCCACGACGACCTGGGCGCCCTGATGGTAGGCGTTGAGGAAAACGGTGCCGCGCACGGGTTTGCCGGCGGCGAGCCGCTCATCAGGCGGATCAATGCCGTGATCCACGGCGTTGCGAACGAGGTGCATGAGGGGTTCGGCGAGCGAGTCGAGAATGCCCTTATCGAGGTCGGTATTCTGGCCGGCGACCTGGAGGGCCACGTCTTTACCGCATTGTTTGGCAACGTCTCGTACGACGCGTGGGAACCTGCGGAAAAGCTGCTCGACCGGAACCATGCGAATTTTCAAGACGCACTTGTGCAGCTCGTCGAGTACGCGAGTCTGGAAAGCCATGGCGTCGGCGAGTTTGGCGCGCAGCGGGTCGCGAGCGTGGGCCTTCTCGAATTCGGAGAGCGTGCGATTGAGCATGGACTTGCCGATGATGAGCTCGCCGACGAGATTCATCACCGCGTCTATGCGCGCGGCGTCGACGCGCAAAGAAGTCTCCGTCATGGCAGCGACGGCGGTGCCCACTCCATTGGGAGTGCTGGCAGAAGGATCCTCGGGATGCTCGTGCGCAAGATGGGCCTGGACTTCCAGGAGTTCGTCAAGCAGTTCGTGCTCGGGAGCTTCGGGCGTGGCGGCAGGCTCGATGCGGATGCCGGCAACAATGCTGGGAATCCCGCAGCGCAGTGCCAAAACGTCTTTCGTTAGCGTGGTGGCCAGCGCGGCTTCGACAATTTCTACGGTGGCAGCGGCGATGTTGTCTTCGGGGCGCAGGGCGATGACGGTGCCGCAGCCATGCAGTACATTGCGAATCAACTGGAACGCGGCCGCGCGCATGAGGCTGTTGGCGTCAATGTGCAGCGCGACGTTGTAGACGGGCTCGCCGCGATGGACCGCTTCGGAAATCATGAGCTGCTCGTATTCTGTCCAGGCAAACTGGGCGGCCACGGACGCAACGAGTGGACCGGCATCAACGGAACCGCTTTCGGATTTGGCGGCCGGAACCTGCAGCAGCGCGGCAATCATGCTTTGCAGGTGGGTGACGGCCGGCGGCTCGATGGCGCGTTCGTAAGCGGAAAGCATGGCGCCAAAATTGTCGGCGGCGGCGAGAACGATTTCAGCGATGCCCGCTCCACGAGCCTGCACGATTTCGGGAGTGAGGACGTCTTCCAATTGGTGAGCGAGTTCGCTGAGTTTGCCGAAGCCGCAGGCAGCAGAATCGCCTTTGAGGGTGTGGACGGCGCGGCGTACATTGCGCAGGACTTCTTCGTCGCCCGCACGAGCCTCCAGTTGAAGGCCGCCTTCATTGAGGGCCTGGAGCAATTCGTAGGCGCTCTCAAAGAAGAGAGCGCGCAGCTCTGCGCCGCGGTCTTCTGGCGTCTGGCTCACGGTTTGCCCTCGAGTCGCTGATACGCGGTGCCGTTATTCTCGTGCACCATTTTGAATTTCTGAGTAAGTCCGAAAAGGCTTTCGGCGTGGCCTACAAAAAGGTAGCCGCCGGGATTCAAGCAGTGCCAGAACTTGTCGATCAAACGTTTTTGTTCGGCTTCGTCGAAATAAATCATGACGTTGCGGCACAGGATGATGTCGTTGCGGCGGGGGAGAAATTCGGTTTTGAGATTGTGAAAGTCGAACTGGACTAATTCTTTCAGCTGCGGCTTGACGGCGTACTTGTCGCCGAGTTTTTCGAAATACCGCAGGCGGCAGGTGTAGTCCACCGGCTCCATCTGGGTGTCGGTGTAGCGGCCTTCCTGCCCGGCGCGGAGGCTGGCGTAGCTGATGTCGGAAGCCACGATCTCGAGTTTCCAAGGCGGCGGAATAAGCGGCTTCGGCGAGGGCATTTCGAAAGGCAACGGATTGCGCAAGTAGTAGTAGGCCAGCGCGTCGCTGATCAGAATGGCGACGGAATAGGGCTCCTGGCCGGCGGAACATCCGGCGCTCCAGACGCGAAGATGGAAGTCTCGGCGCTCCTGCTTGCGGCGAAGAATTTCTTCAAGCACGGATTTCTGGAGCAGATCGAGTTGCGGACGATTGCGAAAGAAACTGGTTTCGTTGACGGTAAGATTTTCGAGCAGCAGGGCCAGCTCGGGACGGCCTTCCCGGCTGGTGAGTAGGCGATAGTAGGCGTAGAAAGAGTCGAGCTGGCAGACCTTGAGGCGGCGCTGCAAGCGGTCTTTCAAGAAATGAGAGCGGCGCTCGTCAAAGAACATGCCACATTCCTGGTAGACGAGCGTCTGCAAGAGTTTCAGTTCGGCATCCGTCAAGTTGACCGGTACGGCGATCGTTCCCATTTCGCTGTGCAGCCTTTCCCCAGCGCCTTGCTGTGCGACAAAAACTACTTCGACAATGCGAGCGTTTCCGCAGCTTGTTCCAAGCTCCGTAAATCTGGCCGGTGCATCAACTTGGTGATATCCAACAAAATAATCAGGCGGCCTTTGAGTTTGCCAACCCCGGTGACGTAACCGGATTCGCCTTCGGCGAAGACGGAACCGGGCGGCTCGATGTCCGCGGGTGGAATTTTTAAAACTTCCGACGCGGCGTTGACGATGAGTCCGATGAGTTTGTTATCAATTTCCACGACGAGAATACGATTTTTCTTGTCGGCGACGGTGTAGACCTGGCCAAAACGCTTGCGCAGGTCCATCACCGGAATGATTTTGCCGCGAAGGTTGATGACCCCTTCGATGATGTCCGGGGCGCTGGGCACGGCGGTGATTTCCGGCACGCGGACAATTTCACGCACGGAGGCGATACGCACCCCGTAGGTTTCGTTGCCGATACGGAAACCAACTACTTGTAGGTCTTTTTCCATCCCAGGTCTCCGGTGGCTCAGGGACGCGAAAGTTCGGCGTATTCGAATTCTTCAGATTCGCGGTTCGTTTCGGACGGGCGCCGCGATGCCGAAGCAGACTCCGGACGACGCGCGCGGGCGTGCACCGAACGATCAAGGGAGAAGCGGTCCATGCTGTCGAGGAGATTGCGGGAGAGCTTAAGCATCTGCTCGGCGGCAGCGGAAAGTTCCGTGGAGCTGGAAGCGGACTGCTGCACCAGTTCCCGCATTTTATCCATGGCACGAACCACGGCTTGCGCTCCGGAGGCTTGCTCCTCGACGGCGGAATTAATTTCCTGGGTGATTTCGGTGAGGCGGCTGGTGGCCTTGGCAATCTGCGAAGAGCCCACGGACTGTTCATTGGTGGCTGCGCCGATTTCCTGGGAAAATTTGTAGACTTCGGTGACCACGTTTTCGATCTTGTGAAGGGCCGCGCCGAGGTCGTTGCCAAGGCTGAGGCCTTCCTCGACGATGCGGGTGCTGCGCTCCATGTTTTCCACGGCCTGGCGGGCTTCACGCTGAATGCTCTGGATGAGGTCGGCGATTTCCTTGGTGGACTGAGTGGATTTTTCGGCGAGCTTGCGAACTTCATCGGCGACGACCGCAAAGCCCAGGCCGTGTTCTCCGGCGCGAGCAGCTTCGATGGCGGCGTTGAGGGCCAAAAGGTTGGTTTGCTCAGCGAGATCGTCAATGACTTCGATGATTTTGCCGATGTCGTCGGCGCGATGGCCGAGGACGTTGATAATTTCCGCGGAAGACTGAATGGCGTGATTGGTGCGATTGAGGCCGTCGGTGGCTTTTTCCATGGTCTGGATGCCGGTGACGACTTCTTCACGCGAGCGGTTGGCGATGTCGAGCAAGACTTTGGCGGTGTCGGCCACGCGCTGGATGGAAGTGACCATCTGATCGATGGAAGCGGAAGTTTCCGCGACGCTGGAAGCCTGCACCTGGGTGTTTTTCACCACGTTCTGCACGTTGATGCTCATCTCGTGCATGGTGCTGGTGACTTCTTCAATGGCGGAAGAAGCTTGCACGCTGACTTTGGCGGATTCATCGGCGGCGCCGGCAACCTGATTCGAACCGGCGGAAACCTGGCCGGCGGAATCGCGGGTGGTGCGCACCAAGTCCTGGAGGCCGTGAGACATGCGCAGGAAGGCGTTGCCCAGAGTGTCGCGGCGGGAACGCGGGGCCACTTCGATGGTGAGATCGCCTTCGGCGACGGCCATGGAAACGGCGGCCATTTCTTTTAGGTAGGCGACCATATTGTTGAAGGTGGTGGCTAGTGCGCCGATTTCGTCGTTGCGATGAATGTCGATGGTCTGATCGAGGTCGCCGGAATCGCCGATTTCCTTGGCCACGGTAATGAGATGGGTCAGCGGGTCAGTGATGGATTTGGCGGTGTAGTAGGCGATCAACAGGCCGAACAGCAAGGCAAAGAGCGTGCCGCCGACGGTGGTGGTGGTGCTGGCGTTGCTGGCAATATCCGCAGAGCGCGTGTTTTCATCCAGGGACTGGCCGATATCCTGGATAGTACGGTCCAGGACGATGGAAGATTTTGTAAGCCAGGAACCAGGGTCCTTCTGGAGATAGAAAATCTGCAAGTCGGAAACGGTGGCGTCTCCGGCATCCACCTGGTGGCGTTTGGCGAGCATGGGCTTGACGAAATTGTCGGACCAACTGGCTTCCGTGGTTTCGACGCTGGAGAGGGCCACTTTGACGTTGTTGGCAATGGTCAGAGACTGGCCACGCTTGATGTCGTCGGAGATATCCGTAAGTCCCTTGTTCACTTTCTCTTCATCGCGCGGGTCGCCGCTTAACAGGTAATTGTTGAGATTCAAGCGGTTGAGCATGATCTGGTGGCGCACGGTTTCGATGGTGCGCACGCTCTCGAGCGCCGTGGAAGCGTCAAGGCGAGCAGAACGCTGGCGGAGTCCCGCGAAAATGTTGACGACGAACAGGCAAACCAGAATCGCCAGGACGGCGCCAAAACCGAAATATAACTTCTTGCCAATCTTCATTGCAAAAGCCTCCACTCGATTCAACAGCGCGCCCTGTAAAAGACGGCGCACCTCTTCGTGAGCAATCCCCTAGTTTGATAAGCTCTTAAATTCGAATTCCACAATTTGGGTGGTCTCTTCACCGGCTGCAGAAAACTTCCATTCCTTCACGGCGTCCTGGCAGACCTGTACCAAGAGAGGGTGGCCACCCACGATCCGCGTGCTGCGCACGTGGCCGTCCGGGGTGATCACCACTTCAATTTTCACTTTGCCCGCGACACTCATCCGGCGCGCCAACTCCGGATATGCGGGATAGACCCTGGCCTTGCTCTTGCGCTTGCCCTCGTCGGTGGAGGCGGTCTGTGCCACTGTGACAGTGGCCGTGAAAAGCACGGCGGCAGCGATTGCTAACACCATTTTTTTCAGCAAGTTTGGTTTCATTAAGCACATCCGTTGAGAAGTGAGAGATAACCCCACGGAGAAGAAGGCACGTGCGTTGCCATGGATTTGTACGTGTGGGGTTTGGTGCGCTGACCGGAACAAGGGCTTCAAGTGCTAGATAAAATTTAGGTTAGGTGATTGCCAGCGACGGCGCGTCAGCAGGCAGTCGCAGCGATTCGTCTCATCCGGCGTGGAAATCGGCGAGGAGGTCTCAGGCTGAGACGTAAAGTGGGGTCCAATTCTTTTTTGCGAGTGAACGTTCTAGCAACACCGCGCGCCAGAATGGTTGACTCACATTGAGACTCACGGCTAGCGTGGTAGGTCTTGGGAGTAGTCAAGTTGAGACGCAGGTAGTTCCCCTGAAACCCGATGCGTGGAACGAAGTCCAAGAATGTGAGAAGCCCGGCACGTCGTGCGAGCAAGGCCAGTGTTTCGCCGTCGTCTGTTCGACATGCGGACGAGCTGATGGAGCTTGCCGTAGACGCGGCGCAGTCACGCCAACTTCCCGAATTTCTGCATCGATTCGCGCAGCGCTCCGTGCGCATGGTGAAAGCATCGTGGGGAGCGGTGCTGGTATTTCGCGGGCGCGAAACCGATTTTTACGAAACTCCCCAGGTCAAACCCTTGCTTTCGCACGAGGGCCGCGCGTGGATCGTTTCCGCAGCAACGGAACCGCGAATGGACATGGAGTTTCGTCCACTTCCCAGCGAAGCGACCAGCTACACCACCAGTGGCACCGGCCAACCCACCGTTGCTTTCGTTTCCATTGCCGCGAGTGATGGTGAACGGCTGGGCACGTTGTGCCTGATCCGCAAGAAATCCCCATTTTCTGAAAATGAAAGGCGGGTGTTGCATGCGCTGGCCAGCCATGCGGCGCTATCGCTCGAAAACTTCAGGCGGTTTTCGCAACTGGAACGTTCGAAACGCCAATGGGTGGAAGACATTGACGCGATCAGCGACTACATCGTGGTGCATGACCGTGGTTGGAAGATCGTGCGCACCAACCGATCGCTGTCCTCACACTTGGGTGTGCCGCCGGTGGCGCTGGTGGGCGAGGCGATGAGCAGCCTGCGGCAAATCGCCGAAACCGGCAGCGAACTTCCCTGCCCGTTCTGCCGCGACACGAAACAGGTGCGCGAGGAATACGTGGCGGCTTCCAGCGACAAAATTTTTCTGGTGTCCACGTCACGCACGCCGGGGCTAACGGACGATGATATCCGCACGATTCATGTACTGAAGGACATTACCGACCGGCGCGAAGCGGAGCGGCGCTATCGAGAGCTTTTCGACAGCATCCAGGAAGGGTTGTTTTTTGCCACGCCGGACGGGCGATTTCTGGATGTGAACGACGCGATGGTGCGGATGCTGGGATACGCTTCGCGGGAAGAATTGCTGCGGGCGGACGTGGGCCCGCACTTGTATCCGGCTCCTGCGGCGCGGGAAAGATTTCTTTCGAAGCTGGCCGAGTACGGCGTGTTGCGAAATTATGAAGAGACGCTACGGCGCAAGGACGGGACGCTGCTACATACGCTACAGAATATAACCGCGGTGCGGGATGCCAGCGGGCGGATTGCGCAGATACGCGGGTTGATGCTGGATGTGACGGAGCAGCGGACCTTCCAATCGCAATTGCAGCGGGAACGCGACTTTAACCAGAAAATTTTGAACACCACGCAGAGCATGATCCTGGTGCTGGACACCGCGGGATTGATCAGCTACGCGAACCGGCGCTGCTATGAAATGGGCTACCAGGAGAGCGATTTGATCGGGCACCGGCTGGTGGATTGGATCGAGCCGGGACACCGACAGGACTTCGAAGGCGCTCTGGAGACCACGGCGCACGGGCAGCAGGTGGAAAACATCGAGTTGCGGGTGCGGAGAAGCGACAGCTCCATGGGGCACTTTTCGATTTCGCTGAGCCCTATGCGCGATGAGTTGAAGACGGTAAACAGCGTGGTGGTGGTGATGACGGATATCACCGATGCGACGCTGCTGCAGGCCAAGCTGGCGCACAGCGAAAAGATGGCCACCATCGGGCGGCTGGTGTCGGGTGTGGCCCACGAGGTGAACAATCCGCTGGCGGCGATTCTGGGTTTTACGGATTTACTTTTGGAGAATCCGGAAATGCCGGCGTCGGCGCGCGAGGATTTGCAGATCATTTTGCAGGAGACCCAGCGCACCAAGGACCTGGTGCAGGATTTGTTGAGTTTCGCGCGCCAGCGGCCGGTTCAGCGCGAGCTGGTAAGCGTGAATGGCATTCTGAGGCAAACCATAAAGCTACGCAGCTATGATTTTGAAAGCCACGGCGTGGAGGTGGTGGAGAAATTTGATGAAACGCTGGCTCCCGCGATGGGCGACGCGCAACAGTTGCAGCAGGTGTTCCTGAACATTTTGAATAACGCCTACGACGCGGTACAGGAAGCCGGGCAGCGCGGACGCATCATCATTCAGACCAGCCATCACAACAACGGGATTGAGGTGGCGGTGACCGACAACGGCACGGGCATCGCCGACCCGCAGCGCATTTTCGATCCTTTTTATACGACGAAGCACGCCGGGAAAGGCACCGGGCTGGGGTTGAGCATTTGTTACGGAATTGTGCGCGCGCATGGCGGAGAGATCCAGTGTTGGAACAATGATGCACAGCCGGGCAGCACTTTTGTGGTGCGCATCCCCATGGCGGAGACGGAGTCTTCCGTAACACCGTCGGCGACTGCAAAAGAGGTTGGAAGGTGAGCGTGCAAACCACCATGTGGACGGGCGGGCCAATCCTGTTGATAGAGGATGAGCCTTCGGTAATTGCTTTTCTGCGCGCGGCGCTGGAGCGGCGAGGGTATTCGGTGGTTAATGCGGGGTCCGGCAGCGAAGGATTGAAGCGGCTGGCGGACGGCAGATATGCCGGAGTGATTTCGGATATTCGCATGCCTGGAAAAGTCAACGGGGCGGAAGTGCATGCATGGATTCAGAAAAACCGGCCGGAATTGCGGTCGCGAATCATTTTGATCAGCGGAGATACGGCCAACAGTGAGACACAAACTCTTCTGGCACAAAGCGGAACGCCGTGCATCGAGAAGCCGTTTCGAGTACAGCAATTAATGTCTGTGGTGGAGAAAACCTTCGGGAAACCATGAGCGACGATCTAAAAATTCGACTGTTAGTAGTGGATGACGAGCAAAGTATACGGCGATTGTGCATGACCATTGGCACGGCGTTGGGATTTGCATGCAGCGAGGCGGAAAGCGCGGAAGCGGCGCTGGCGCGGCTGGACTCGGATACTCCGGACCTGATGCTGACGGATTTGAAGCTGCCGACGCAGACAGGTGTGGCGCTTCTGAAACAAACCAAAGCGCAGTTGCCGCGCACGGAAGTGGCGATCATGACCGGACACGGATCGATTGAGTCGGCGGTGGATGCCATGAAGCTGGGCGCGTATGACTACATCGAGAAGCCTTTCCGCGTGGAAAAGATGCGCATGCTGCTGCAGCGCATGGCGGAAAAAGTTCGCCTGGTGACGGAAAACCAATTTTTAAGGGAACGGGTGAACACGGAAGAAAGTCTGGACGGGATTATCGGGACTTCCGCGAATATTCAGGATGTGCTGCGGATGATTTCGCGGCTGAAGGATACGCGCACACCGGTGCTGGTTTCGGGAGAAAGCGGCACGGGCAAGGAACTGGTGGCGCGGGCGATTCATTTCCGGGGAGCGATGGCACAAACGGCTTTCGTGGCCGTGGATTGCGGGTCGCTGGTGCCGACGTTGATGGAAAGCGAACTGTTCGGGTATGAGAAGGGCGCGTTTACGGGGGCGATGAAAACGAAGGCCGGCCTTTTCCAGGCAGCCAACGGCGGGACCATATTTCTGGATGAGATTGGAGAATTGCCGCTGGAAATGCAGGCGAAGCTGCTGCGCGTGCTGCAGGAGAAGGAAGTGCGGCCGGTGGGCAGCAACGAGAAAGTGAATGTGGATGTTCGGGTGATTGCAGCGACCAATCGCGACCTGGAAGCAGCCTATCGCGCGGGAACGTTCCGCAAAGACCTTTATTTCCGGCTGAACGTGGTGACTGTGCATATTCCGGCACTGCGTGAACGGCGCTCGGACATTCCCATGTTGGTGCATCACTTCCTCGATCGTTACGCGCACGGCGCGAACATGCAGGTGACGGCTGCGGCGATGAAGAGCTTGTTGCACTACGACTGGCCCGGCAACGTGCGCGAACTGGAGAACTGCGTGGCGCGCGCAGTCACGCTGGGCGACCGGCAGATCATTGACGTGGCGGATTTGCCTCCGGCGATTCGCACGGAGCAGCCGGAAGGGACGAACTACACTTCACAGGACTCCAATTCCCTTTCCACCACGGCGCTGGCGGAGATGGAGCGCATGACGATACTGCGGGTGTTCGAACAAGCCAAGGGAGACAAGGCGTTGGCGGGCAAGATGCTGGGTATCAGCCGCGCGACGCTGTACCGCAAACTGAAACGCTACAACATCGCCGTCAAGAGCGAGTCTCATGTCGGCGAACCGGAGACGGTGTCTCAGTAACACCTCGCAAAACGCGAACCGTGCGCGGGCTGAGACGAGTTCGTTTCAGGCTGAGACGGCGGAAGCCCGGACTTGCCTTCCACAAATCGTAACTACAATGAAATCTTAATGGTGCTCTGCTGTCGTCTCATTCCCCATTTGGTGCCAGGCGTGCTTACCTTCCTTGGGGATTCTTCCGTGTATTGCTGTGTTTACGACGGCGGAGAACTCCGCGTTCCTCGAAAAGCTCGTGAGGCCCTGTGCGACAATTTGGTGAAACGACCCTGGCAGTGGAAGAACAGAGTTGCGCGGAACAACTAGCGCGGTTTTTTCCGGAAGTTACCGGCGTGCGCGTCGCAGTGCAGGTGACGGCGTTGCGCGGCGGGAATACCCGTTTAAGGGAAGCCAGCGTGGTGGAATTTGCGGCCCCCGAACACGCGATTTTTGTTTCCGAATTGCCGCTAGAATTTGACGACAAGGTACGCCTGGAAGGAAGCCGAAAGAATCTTATTACGGACGGGACCGTGGTGGCGGTGCAGTACCACGACGGGCGAAAGGCCGTGGCAGTGAGATTCCGGCAGGGCTCTTGTGACTGGATTATGCAGCCATGACCAAGTTAACGTCCCCAATCGCGCCCGCCTCGACGGGTGAAAGCACGCGGCAAGCCCAGTGGGCCGAAGCCCGCTCGGTGTTTCCGATTTACCTGGCGCTCGCGAAACAGCTGGGCATTTTCATTCCGTTCTCGCAGCGGAACTTGCCAGAGACTCCCGAGCTGGAACTATTCAGCCAGGTGCAGACCTGGCTGGATTCCATGGACCAGCGCGTCATTGTTTATCAGCTGCGGCACCTGTTGCAGATGACCACGCTGAACGCCAGCGAAAGCAGCCTGAAATCGCTGATCGAACGGCATCTTCGTAAAGCGGTAAAAACACATTTTGATCGCGACAAGATAGATTTTCTGCTGGTGCAATACTTTGCATTGTGCGCGCCGGCCAAGATTTATCACAAACGCATCGAGCCGAATGATGTGGCCGAGGTGATGAAACCGATCTTGGGCGATGTGGAGCCCGCCAAGCTGGTGTGGTGCGAGCCGTTGGAAGAAATGATTGGCGCGCTACATGGCTTCCGCAGCCTGCGGGAGATATTAAAGACGAATTTCATCGAACAGGGCCGCCGGGTGAAGGAGTCCGCGGGCGGAATGTTTTACGATGCCTCGGCATTGCTGGCGTTCATACGGTTTAATTTTTTGCTACGACGGACATTGATTGAATTGATGCACGCCGACCTGATTGCGATTCGCGCGGGCATCAGCCAGCTAGAAATCGCCGAAGTGCGCATCATGGATTGTCACACCATCGGGCTCTCGGCGGGGGAACCCATCAGCAAGGTGAGGAAGCTTGCCGATGAATGGAAACAGCCATTTCAAAAAGAATATACCGAGCGTTCCGTTAGTCAGGCGTTCGAAAAACTGCTGGGACTGCGCGCGGATGTGGAAGCGGCGTTAGCCAAGCAAGCGGCCAAGAATTCCGACCGCCTGATGATCAACGGAGCCGCGCAGAATTCCAACACCAAAGATGAGGCCGAATTCACGCGCACAAGCCCGCGGGAAGCCAGTGCTGCTACGGAGGCGCGCCCGGCAGACAAGAACGTTGCGGCGGATGCCGGACAAAAAGGCCAGGCGCCGCCGGCACTGGATTTTGAAGCGTGTATGGAACAAATCTGGGAGCAATTGATCGCCACGCCGCCTTTGCGCGGCCGCACGATGACCACGGTGAAAATCGCCACTACGCGGATACTTTTATCTTCGTGGGAAGTCGCCGCTTTCGTAAGCGAAACGGGCGTGGCGGCCGAAGATTTGCGACGGGCGGTGGCTGCCCGGGCGATGGTGTCCACCGCAACAACCAACGCCAAAGAAAAAGGCCACACCTTCGCATTGGATAAAGCGCTGGCGGTGGGTCGAGTAGAAGCTTCGCGGCTGCAGGATCGCGTGGACGCCGCCAAGCAGGCCAAGGATACCGAGGCGGCCGTCAACCTGGGCATCAGCACGAAACGTCTGCTGTCTGCACTGGACGAAGCAGAACGACTGTAAATTGCGGCACAATTTCCCCGGAGGTTGCGGGTGAATACTTCTGGGAGTGATTTTCCTTTGTCGAACGCCAGCGTGCTAATCCTGACGGATGATACGGAATTCGCGAGAATCGTCTCGGGGTGTTGGCAGGCGCAGCGTAAATCCCCAAATATTACGGTACTGAACAGCAGGCTGTGGCGCAATCACGACGTAACCGCACATAGCCTGGTGGTGGTGGGTCCCATGGGTCGTGGAAAACAGCATGAAGTGTTGAGTTCGTTGGATCCCACGGCGGCGATAATTCTGTGTTGGCCGGCGGATTCCCGTGAATGCGAAGAATTGCGCGCGAGATACCCGCGATTTGCGCACGTGCCGCAGCGCGAGGATTGGTCGCAAACATTGTTGCTGCTGGCGGGCGAAACGTTGCGGCGAATGGAGGCTTTGACCGCGGCGCGGCAAGCGGAGAGAGAAACGGCCAAGAGCCAGCACCTCGCAACGCTGGGCCGCTACATGACGGACATGAAACACAGCATGAACAATGCGCTGACGTCCATGCTGGGCAACGCGGAATTGCTTTTGCTGGAGCCGGGGCAACTTTCCTCTCAGTCCCTGGTGCAGATCAAAACCATCCACAGCATGGCCATGCGGATCAATGAAATCATGCTGCGATTCTCATCGCTGGCGAGCGAGATGCGCGAGGCTGAGAATGCTTCTCAAGCTGAGACGGAAGCGCTGAAAACGCCGGTGGCGCAGGGCCGATAGCAACACACTGGGCGCTCGTAACTCCTTGTTTTACGGACCTTTTACCTCTTTCGGAACAATCCCACGACCGACCGCAAAGCTGGCCGTTTGCGTGCACCTTTATTCCCCGGATAGCTCCCGGAGATTTTCGCTGTGCTGAAAAAAGTGCTCATCGTCGATGATTCGCCGTCGGAAGTTCGGTTGATGCACGGGCTGCTGGAGCGCGAAGGTTATAGCCCGGTGGGCCTGCATGATTCCGCACGTATCGAGGAAATTATTTTGCTGGAACGCCCCAACCTGATCCTGCTGGACGTGGTGATGCCGGGCAAAAACGGATTTCAGGTGTGCCGCGAACTGAAGGGGCACGACGATTTTAAGACGATCCCGGTCATCCTGGTGACTTCGCGCGATACGGCCAGCGACAAGTATTGGGGCGAGCAGCAGGGTGCGGATGGCTACGTGACGAAACCATTTACGTCGCAGGAACTGATGAGAGCGGTGCGGCGGTTCGCATGATTTTACGTGACGGCAGTTACCGGGAGATGAGCGGGCGATGAATCCGTTTTTACATTTGGAGCCACTGGCGGCCGACGAGAGCACCGGAAGTTTGCTGGAAGCGCTAGGGCCCCTGGAAGAGCGGCACCCGGAATCGCAGTACTGCGTGTTCCGCAGCGGGCGCGAACGGTTTTGTTTGCCGGTGCTGGACGTGGAAGAAGTTCTGGATTGGCCGCTACTGACGCGGGTGCCGCTGAGTCCCGCGTACCTGGTGGGAATTTTTAATTTGCGCGGGGCAATTGTTCCGTTGATTGACATCGCCATGACCGAGGGCCGGCGCGCGGGACTTTTGCCACGGCACGTGGTGGTGGCCTCACTGCGGCTGGAAGTCAATCAAGAAATTCTTCGAGTGGGCATTGCCGCCGATGAAGTTATCGGCACGTATTCGGTAAGCACTGAGGAATTGCTGGAGCAGGCGCCTGAAAACGTTCCGCATTGTATCGGAATGTTGCGACACGATGACCGGCTCGCGCTGGTGATCGATTTACGCAGGCTGCTGGAAGTTTTTCCGGGACCAAGTATTTGACTTTGTGAGCGCATGGCGGTCATCGCTCGCGCGATGGCGAAAAGGCAATGCGAAAGATCTTGGAGGAAGTATGAAATCGCGACTGAGTTCCACAATCTGGACGCTGGTGCTGGCCAACGGCATCGTGCTGGCGGCGGTGATCGGGCTGGCGTACAGCGCCGGCCGGCAATCCGGCGGCGCATCGCTACTCGACTTTGGCGCACTGCCCCGAGGCGCGAGCGGCGCGGTGCTGGTGGCCGTGGTGCTGGCGCTGACGATGGGTATCATCCTGGCGTGGAGGCTGGGCGGCAGTTTACTGGCTCCCGTGAAGGAGCTGGCCACTTTTTCGGAACGCCTGGCGGTGGGTGATCCGCGCGCGCGCGCGGAGGTGTCGTCCACGAACGAGCTAGGCTACATCGCGGACAACCTGAATCGCGCGGTAGCGAAAGTGTCGAAGGCGGCGAGCAACCAGGAATCGAGCGACGCGCTGCAGCGCAGCATCACGGAGCTGCTGACGGTCATCAACCAGGTGGCGCGCGGCGATCTGTCCTTGCGCGGCAAAGTGACCAACGACGCGCTGGGCAACGTGGCGGACTCCGTCAACTACATGTTGGACAGTTTTACGAAGGTGCTGGAGCGCGTGCGCAAAGCGGCGATGGAAGTGACGGCGTGCTCGAACAACATTCTGGTGGCGGCCGACGAGATGCAGGCCGGCGCCACGCAACAGGACCAAGAAATTACCAATACGTCGAGCGCGGTGGAAGAACTGACCGTGTCGATGAAACAGGTGTCCAACAACGCGGAAGCCAGCGCCGAAGCGGCACGCCGCGCCCTGGACGCCGCGGAACAGGGCAACCGCGCGGTACGCGACACGCTGGAAGGCATGCAGCGTATTCGTTCGTCGGTGCAGGCGACGGCGAAGAAGATTAAATCGCTGGGCGACCGCTCTTTGGAAATTTCGGAAATCATCAACGTAATTAACGACATCACTGAGCAAACCAACTTGCTGGCTTTGAACGCGGCCATCGAAGCGGCGCGCGCGGGCGATGCCGGGCGAGGATTCGCGGTGGTGGCGGACGAAGTTCGCAAGCTGGCGGAACACAGCCGCAGCGCGACGAAGGATATCGCGGCGCTAATTAAGGCCATTCAAGCCGAGACCAACGAAGCGGTGGTGGTAATGGAAGAAGGCACCAAGGAAGTGGAGAGTGGAGCGACCCTGGCGGATCAGGCGGGGCGCGCGCTGGACGCAATTTCCAACGTGGTGCGGCAGTCAGCCGAGCTGGTACAGGAAATTTCGTTGGCTTCCAAACAGCAGGTACGCGGAACAGAGGGCGTGGCACACGCGATGCAGATTATTTCGAGCATCACGCGGCAGACTTCGCAAGGCACGCGTGGAACGGTGGCGACAGTCAGTCAGCTGGTGAAATTGTCCGACCAGCTGAACGATGGATTGGCACAGTTCAAGGCTTCCTCCAAACACGGCGGCAACAGCCTGCAGGAAGAAGCGGAGCAGCGGCCGGTTCCAGTCGGTGCATCGCGTTAAACGTTTTGCCGCCCAGGCCAGTGCCGGGGCCGAATGGAATGAACAGGCGTGAGAACTACGAACGAGCGACCAACTGCCGAGCTGGAGCTCAGCGAGCATGAGCTTCGCGAGATCCGCATGCTGATCGAAGAACGCACCGGGATTTGTTTCGATGAATCGCGCGAGCGATTCTTCGTGACACGGGTACGCGAACACCTGCAATCGCGGGGCTTCGAACGAGGGACGGATTTTCTTCGGGCGGCGCGCAAGGCCAATGTGGAATACGACGCGCTGCTGGAACAGCTACTGACTCAGGAGACGACGTTTTTTCGCTATCCAGCGGTGTACGAAGCGTTTCAGAAGCGGGCGTTGCCGGAACTGCACATCAAGAAATTCTGGAAGAATCCACGGACGTTGCGCATCTGGAGCGCGGGTTGTTCGACCGGAGAAGAACCTTATTCGATAGCCATCACGATTGCGGACACGTTGTCGTTTGCGGATGCGTGGTCTGTGGAGATTCTAGCGACGGACGTGGGACGACTGGCGCTGAAGCACGCAGAAAATGCGATTTATTCGGGACGCAGCCTAAAGGGCGTGAGCGAAAAACAACTGGGCGCCCATTTTTCACCTGTGGAGAAGAGTTACCAGGTAAAGCCGCGGCTGCGCAAAATGGTGAACTTCACGCAAATGAATCTGACCAACGCGGTGTACCTAGGCCGTATGGACATGATTTTCTGCATGAACGTGTTGATTTATTTTTCTGAAGAGCGGCGGCGTGCACTGGTGCAGCGCTTCTACGACACGCTGGAACCGGGCGGGTATCTGTTTCTGGGACATTCTGAATCGATTTCGAAAATGCCGGTGAAATTCCAGGCCATTGTGCTGAACGATTGCATTCTTTATCGCAAGCCTACCGCGGAAGAACTGCAGAAAACCGAATTGGCCACGGAGGGACGCGCGTGAGCACCCCGCAACGCGAAGGCATCGAGCTGTTCCTTCAGGAGGCGTCGGAACACCTGCAATACCTGCGCGAGTACGTGGGCGTTTTGCAGGAAGTAGAACCGCGGCGGGAGGATCTGGAGCGCCTGTACATTGCGGCGCACACGCTGGGCGGAACTTCGGCCAGCTATGAGTTTCCCGGTTTCGCGGAAGTGGCTTCCAAGCTGGCGCACGTTTTTCAATATGCATTGAATGCTCCGCTGGGCGACGAGTTGCACGGGCCGCTGGCAGAGTTTTTGTCCGACGGAATTTCGCTCCTGGAAGGCGATTTACTGGAAATCAGCGACACCGGTGCGGAAACCTACGACGAGATTCGCGCTTTCAAGGAACGCTACCGCTTTGCGTTTCCGGAAGCGCCGGCACCGAATCCTTACTACGACCAGGCAGCTCTGACGTCTAGCGCGGAAGAGCGGGCAACTGCGGAGCGCGCGGTAACTAGCGGAACGGGTTCTTATTTTGACGTGCTACCCGCGGATGAGGACGTTTCTCCGGAGATTCTGGAATTTTTCCAGCCGGAAGCGGAAGAGCACCTGCAAATCGTCAGCGATTGCCTGATTTCGCTGGAAGGCAACAACAATCCGGAAGAAATAAATAAGCTTTTTCGGGCAATTCACACCATCAAGGGTTCCGCGGCGCAGGTGGGATTGCGGCGCCTGGGCGCGATCGCGCATCGCGTGGAGGACTTGATCGGGCGTTTGCGCGATGGAGAGATCGAGCCTTCTCCGGCGGTCGTGGACCTCTGCCTGGAATCCGTGGATGTGCTGAAGAAGACGCTGCACAAGCAGTGGGCTGACGAGATGGAGCTGCGCGCGGGGGTCGATTCCCTGCTGGGGCGACTGGCGGAATTTGCTCCGGTGGACGCGGAGGAAATGGAAGCCGCAGCCGCGGCTGATGCCGCCGAACAGAACGTAGAGTTTGCGGCCGTGGAATGCCAGCCGCGTGTGAAGCATCAAGCACTCGCGAAGCAAGCGACGGTCAATCCGACGGCGGCGGTTAAGTCCGTGCGCATCGCGCTGGACCGGCTGGATCGCATGATGAATACGGTCGGCGAACTGGTGATCAACCGCACCCGCATGGTTGGGCGTGTCGCGGAACTCGAAAAGCTGGTGGACACGCTGGGCTTTTCGAAAGAACGGCTGCAGGGAAAAGTTTCTGAGTTTCAGGACAAGTACGAATTCAATCGCATCAGTACGCAAGTTCCGGCAGCGGGCACCTGGAATCACAACAATACGGCCACGCAAAGGCTGACAAGCGCGGCGGCGGGCGATACTTCGTTCTGGTCGGATTTCAGCGAACTGGAGATGGACCGTTACGATGACTTCAACATTCTGTCGCGCTCGATGGCGGAAATTTCGGCGGACGTAAACGAAGTGCTTTCGCAGCTGCAGGGCTTCATCGGGCGGGTCGAAGGCGACATTGACGAGTTCACGAAGTTAGCGCATCACCTGCAGGACGAATTTACCGCAGCGCGCATGGTGCCGATCGGCACCCTGTATTCCCGACTCTCGCGCGCGGTGCGTGATGCCGCGAAATCGGCGGACAAGCAGGTTGATCTGGACCTGGGCGGCCGTGAGACGGAACTGGACAACAGCATCATCCAACAGATTTCGGATCCGCTAGTGCATCTAGTGCGCAATTCGGTGGCGCACGGAATTGAATCCACCGAAGACCGCATCGCGACGGGCAAGCCGGAGATCGGTAAAGTCAGCCTGCGCGCTTACCACCGCGGCAACCACATTTACATCGAAGTGCAGGACGACGGCCGGGGCATCGATTACAAGCGGGTGCGGCAGAGCGCCATCGAGCGCGGGCTGGTTTCGGCGGAAACAGCGGAACGACTGACCGAACGAGATTTGCGCGAGATGCTTTTTCATCCGGGATTTTCGACGGCTCCGGTAAAGACGGAACTTGCGGGGCGTGGGGTGGGGCTCGACGTGGTGCGCGCGAACCTGAATGCGTTGAATGGCGAAATTGATATTCAAAGCACGACGGGCACGGGCACGACGTTTACTTTGAAGGTTCCACTGACGCTGATTATTTCGCCGGCGCTGTTTGTGCGCTGCGGGTCGACGAGCTTCGCATTGCCGCTGGCGGTGGTGGAAGAGATTCGCCGGCTGCGCGCGGACGAAATTGAGGACGTGGGCGGGAAACTGCTGACCAAGGTGCGCGACGTAGTGACGGAAGTGGTGCGCCTCGATAGCTATCTGGGATTGCCGCCGCTCGAGGCCATTAACGGTTACTTCCACATGGTGGTGGCGAACGCCGGAAATCGCCAGATCGGCCTGGTGGTGGAAGAAGTTCTGGGCAAAGACGAAATCGTCATCAAGAACCTGGGTGAATACCTGCGGCGCGTAAAACTTTTTCCGGGAACGACGATTGCTCCCGATGGCAGCCTGATTTTGCTGCTGGATCTGAACCGCATGGTGGCCACGGAACCGACGGAGCGGCGTACTTTGCAGGCTTCGGCGAGCGCAGCCCGCATTTTCGCGCCGGGCTCGGCGGCAGTGGCGCGCGGAACGATTCCAACTGAAGCAATCGATCGCGTGGTGCAGGAACGATTGATTGTGGTGGCGGACGACTCCATCAGTGTGCGCAAATTCGTGGGCCGCATGCTGGAGAAGAACGGCTACGTCGTTAAGCTGGCCGCAGACGGACTGGAAGCCGCGGAACTGGTGGCCCAGCACGGCTGCCACCTGGTGATCACCGACCTCGAAATGCCGCGCATGACCGGCTACGAATTGATGGTGCAGCTGCGGCAGAACGCTGCGACACGACGCATTCCGGTGATGGTGGTTACTTCGCGCGCCGGCGCCAAGCATCGCGATCGCGCCATCAAGGAAGGCGCGGCGGCATTTTTGACGAAACCGGTGCAGGAAGATCAACTCATCGCCGCGGTCGAACAACTTATGGGGCAAGTGACCGGGAAGGAAGCGGAGCGGACTCCCGTTCCGGTGTCCTAGACGACCATGGCCACGGAGACCCACAAAGAAATTCGCGTGCTGATCGTGGACGACTCCGCGTTCATGCGCAAAGTGTTGGAGACTATTTTGGTCAGCGACGAAAACGTGCGCGTGGTGGGGCACGCCAAGGACGGCCGCGAAGCGGTGCGGCTGGCGGATTCGCTGAAGCCCGACGTCATCACCATGGATATCAATATGCCGGTGATGGATGGGTTGCAGGCTACCGCGGAAATCATGAGCACGAATCCGCGAGCAATTGTGATCGTGAGCTCGGAATCGCGGCAAGGCGCGGCGAGCACGTTGCGCGCACTGGAACTGGGCGCGATCGAATTTGTAGCCAAGCCATCGAGCGGGATTGATCTGGATATGCACAGCGTGCGCGAAGATTTGCTGCGCAAGGTGCGCATGGCGGCGAAAGTGCGCGTGGTGCGCACGGCTTCGCGTAGCGGCTCGGAAGCAAAACATGTTGAAGGCAACGCCGTGGCCCCGCTAGCGGCGGTGACTCAGCGATCGGAGGCCGGATCTAATTTCGCACATGACCAGCGCTTCCCTGTTGTGGTGCTGGCGGCTTCGACGGGCGGACCGGCGACGGTGATGCGCTTGGCTCCGGGATTCACGCGTGATTTTCCGGCGGCGATTATTCTGGTGCAGCACATGCCCGCAGCGTTTACCACGCAGTATGCCGCACAACTTGCGGAATTCACGGGCACGCGGGTTAAGGAAGCAGAGAACAATGAAAGCCTGACACCTGGAACATTTTATATTTGTCCCGGTGGCCAGCATTTGCGGGTGCTGTCGAGCGGACGGATTCAACTGGATGGCAGCAGCGGGCGCATCGGCGGATACTTGCCCAACATTGATATCACCATGGAAAGCGTGGCGGCGTTTGCAGGGCCGTTGAGCATCGGCGCGGTGTTGACGGGCATGGGCAACGACGGAGCAGCGGGTGCGGCGGCGATCAAAGCGGCGGGCGGCCTAGTGGTCGCGCAGGATGAGGCCACCTCGGTGATTTTTGGAATGCCCGCGGAAGCCATCAAAACTGGAGCGGTGAGCCAGGTGCTGGGCATCGATGACATTTATTCGGCGATTGAGAAACAGGTGCTGGCGATTTGCCGCATCGCTCCCGTGGGAGCGCGCTGATGCAATTCCCGATCGCCAGCAAGACCCCGGCTTTACGCACTGAGCAGATTATTTTGTTTCGCGTGAGCGGGCAGTTGTTCGCGGTGTCTTCGGGATCGGTGCAGGAAGTGCGCAGCGTGGACAGTTTGGCGGGCTCGGCGACGGAAATCACCGCGCCGGGACTGAAAAAGGTGCGCCACATCGTGCGACGCGGCGACAAATCGCTTTTTGTGGTGAATGGCGCGCTGCATTTTGGATTGCCGCTAACTTCGGGTCTATTGGTGTTCGTGCTGCGGAGCACGCGCACGGCGCTATTGATTGACGGTATCGAAAAGATGACCACCATGACGCGGCTGCAGGCGCTGCCGCAAGCGTTCTGCAATGAAGAGCGCAACTGGTATCGAGGCGTTACGGCGCTGGACCAAAACGTGGTGCCGGTGGTGAAACCTGAGGGATTTCTAACTCAGGACGAGATTGCTCTGCTGGAACGCACGGTTAATCCCCGGAGCATCGGTACTATGGCCGCGGACAGCACGACAGGATTAACTCATGATTCCGCGGAATGACGAGGGCAAGCAGGCATTTGTGCTCTTGCGGCTTGGGGACCGGCGATTTGCGATGATTTCGAGCCAGATTGCGGAGCTGGTGGCGCCCAGCCGAGTGTTTCGGTTTCCACACCGCACGGAGAACATCGAAGGCGTGATTTTGCGACGCGGGCGCATCGTGCCGGTATGCGACGTGGCGGAGAAATTGATCGGCAAGAGTTTGCTGACGCGACGCTTCTACCTGATCGCGGTGAGAAATTACGGCGGGAAATCGGAGTGGGTGGCGCTGCCTGTGACTGGCGAATGTGAATTGATTGACGCGGAGATGTCGCCGTCGTCGGAAGCGGATGCGCCGCATGTGGCGGGATGGATTTCACACGGTGGAGATGTGATTGAAGTGCTGAATATCGATGCGCTGACGCCGGGTCCGGCTTCCAGCGCCCAAGCGCGCGCTCCACTGGCGCTGCAGGAGGCCGGGACATGATGATGGCCAGGCGTCCTGCGAAGATTCTGCTGATCGACAGCAATGTCTATTTTTCAAAGCGCGTGGGAGATGCGTTGAGGCGCGAAGGATTTGAAGTGGTGTCCGCGAACCAGGCGGCATTTGCCTTGACGACGTTGGAATACGACATGCCGGCGGCAGTTTTGTGCGCTACGAACATGCGCGAGATGGGCGCGCTGGAGATTGCGGGAATTATTCACGCGGATCCCAAGAATTCGACGCTGCCGGTGATCGCTATTGGCGACGGCAACCAGCGTGGACTGATGGAATCTTTTCAGGCCGGCTGCGACGACTACATTGACCGCCGTCAGTCTCCCACGGCGATCGCCGCGCACGTGAAGCAGATTATTGTGAGCAAGGCAGACGGCTTTTTGCCAACGCAAATGCTGGAGCAGTCGGACACCAGTTTGAGCGGAAGCCTGGAGCATCACGATCTTCCGGGCGTAATGCAGATGTTGGGGCACGCGCGCCAGACCGGCGCTTTGCACATCAACGCGGGCGAAACGGATGCTTTGCTTTTTTTTGACGCGGGCGAAATCACCCACGCGGAGAGCGGCAATCTTTTCGGCGACGAAGCGGTGATTCATATTTTGAAAAGCGTGCAGGGCGGGAATGGAATTTACAAATTTGTGTACGGAGCAACTTCTTTGCAGCGCACCGTGCTGCGAACGGCCACTGACCTGATGCTCGATGCCATGCGTGAGTTTGACGAAGGAATGCACGACTTGGCGGATAGGACCGCACAATGAGCGAAGAAGCCTTGACGATGCCGTTGCTCGGCGCAGGCACGAGCGAGCCTGCCGGCGAGAATGCACCGGACACCACGGGCGAACACGTTGGCGCGGCCGGGCCAGAGGTTCCCGTGAAGCGCGTGCCCACCGTTTATTTCATAGACGACAGCGCAACGATGCGCGAAGTGATCAAGATTGCGTTTCGGCGGGAAAATATCAATGTGATTACCTGCGGAGACGCGGCTTCGGCGCTGGCGCAATTCGAACATAACCGGCCTGACGTGGTGATTACCGACGTAATCATGCCGGACCAGGACGGCTACTCAGTTTGCAGCCAGATTAAACAGAATGCGGACCTGGCGGGGATTCCGGTAGTGTTGATGTCCGGCGTGGTGAACAAGAGCGTCGCGGACAAAGCGGTGGCGGTAAAGGCCGACGAATTAATTCGCAAACCGTTTCAGCCGCAAGAGTTGATTGGACGGGTCAAAACTTTGCTGGCGCCTAAAGGCGAGTCGGCTGCGCCGCGAGAGCGGCCTGGTGCGACCGCGCTGCAGAATCTGTTCGCGCCAGCTGCACCGGTGGTAACTGCGCCGCAGAACGTGCCGATGCCCGCTGCCGTACATGAAGCGCCGCTGGAGACCGCGTGGCCGCGCGCACTGGCGGAAGCGTTCACGCCATTGCTGCAACCGTTTGCCTCACATGGCACGCAACCGCCGGCGAATCACGGCCCGCAAGCGCAATCACCACAAACTGCACAAACGCCGGCTTCGCAATCCTCGATTGCGCACAACAGCCAGCAGGCACCGGCAACTTCGGCGGAAGTCGTCAAACTCCGAGGAGAGATTGCTCGCGTGGAATTGTTGGTCAGAAAACTACAGAGCGAACTGCAACTGGAGCGCGAATACAATGTGGCGCTCGAACAACAAATACGTACGCTGATGGCTTCCAGTTAGTTCTCACCACAAATACTTTTGCGGGTTTTTTCCTTACCAGAGAAGACTACAGCGTTCAATTCGTTTTCGAGGCGGTCAACATTTCCTGAACAGCCCGCAGAATCAATGCCCTACTAAATGGCTTGGTCAGCAATTTGATTTCGGCATCGGAATGCGCCTCCGCAGCCGCGTACTCGCTGTAGCCCGACATAAAAATAACCTGCAGACCAGGGCGTTTTTCAACGATGCGCGTGGCCAACTGTTGGCCGCTGATGCCGGGCATGACCATATCAGTGACCAGCAGGTCAATTGCGCCCGCGTGCTGTTCAGCAATTCGCAAAGCGTCCGCGCCATCGCGGGCCTCGAGCACGGTGTAGCCGCCGGACTCCAGGAATTCGCGGGCGACTTCTCGCACTTCTTGCTCGTCTTCGGCCAGCAAAATCGTTCCTGATCCGTGAGGAGCTTCCCAGGATGCTGGCGGCAGGGCTTCGTCTTCGGGCTGGTCCACGCGCGGAAGATAAATCTTGAAAGAAGTGCCTTTGCCGAGCTCGCTGTAGACCCAGACGTAACCGCCACTTTGTTTCACGACCCCATAAACGGTGGCCAGTCCCAGGCCGGTGCCTTTGCCCTGCATTTTGGTAGTGAAGAAAGGTTCGAAAATGCGCGCCTGCGTCTGCGCGTCCATGCCGGTGCCAGTGTCGGAAACGGCCAGCAAAACGTAACGGCCGGGCGGGACGAGAGGATGGACGGCGCTATAGGCGTGATCGAGTTCCGTGTTGGAAGTTTCGATCACGAGTTTGCCACCCTGCGGCATGGCGTCGCGAGCGTTGACCGCCAGGTTCATTATGATTTGTTCCATCTGGCTGGCGTCGGCGCGAATTACGCCCAGGTCTGCGCTGGTCTTCAGCAGCAGTTCGATGTGTTCGCCAATCAAGCGCGGCAGAAGTTTGCCCATTTCTTCCACGACGCCGTTCACGTTCATCACCCGGGGCTGCAGCACCTGCATGCGGCTGAAAGCGAGAAGCTGACGGGTCAACGTAGCGGCGCGATCGGCGGCGCGATCGATCTGCTCGATTTTTTTTGCGGCCTGGGCGGGAATAGGAATCACGCTCAGCAATAATTCGGTGTGCCCCTTTATTACCGTGAGCAGGTTGTTGAAATCGTGGGCGACTCCGCCCGCGAGTCTGCCGACCGCTTCCATCTTTTGAGCCTGGCGCAATTGCTCTTCGAGGGCGTGGCGTTCGCTGACATCCTGGGCGACCACCAACCTTACCGAACGGCCGTTGTAATCGAGACGGTGCGAGATTGTTTCCACTTCGAAAATGCGACCATCTTTCTTACGATGCTTAAAAATGCCGTGATACTCGTCGAAGGCATTCCATTCCTTGCGCAACTTGTGAATGGCGGCGTGCTCTTCCGGCGGCCGAATGTCGAGAATAGTCAAGCTCGTGAATTCTTCGGCGGTGTAGCCGTACTGGTGCACGGCGGCATCGTTGACCTGCACAAATTTCAATGTTTCGGTATCGAAGACCCAGGTCGGAATGGGGTTGTGAGTAAACAACAGCCTGAAAGTTGTTTCGCTTTTGCGGAGGGCGTCTTCGGCGGCGCGCCTTTCGATGGCCAAGGCGATGTGCCCGCCAACGGAATCGAGAAATTCCAGGTCGCGGATGTCGTAGGCGTTCTGGTTTTCGTAATGCTGGACGACAAGCACGCCAATGGTCGCGGTGGGAGTTTTTAAGGGGACGCCCAGCCACGCGGGAGAAGGGGAGCCTACCAGTTCCACGTCACCGCTTTCCGCGAGGCGATCAAATTCAGATTGGGGAATGAGCACGGCGCGGCCCGTACGAAAAACGAAGGCGGTACAGCTTTTACCGACGCGCTGCGGAGGAGGGGCCACGTCGAAACGGTCGGCGAAGAATGGAAAATGGAAAGAATCGTTTTCGGCGTCATGCAGGGCGATAAAGCAGTTTTCGGCGTACAAAACTTTCTTGAGCGCCTGGTGAATATGCTGCAGCAACTGGTCGAGGTTAGAGGTTTCATTCAAGGCGTGAATGACCTGAAAGATGACCTGGCGTTCGGCTTCCATACGCTGCAAAGCGGTGATATCGAGAAGGCTGACCACCACAGCCGGTTCATTGGCGGGATGACGGCGGGCTTCGGCGTCGAACCAGCGCCAGGATCCTTCGGCACTACGCAGGCGGCAGCGAATATTTATTTTGGATTCGAGATTGGCGCCCAGGCGACTCAAGACGGTGCGAAAGGCGTCCAGATCATCGTCATGAATGATGTCGGCAACGGATTTGCCGGTGATTTCCATGGGAGTGCGATCGAGAACTTCCCAGAGCGCGGGATTTACGAAGAGGAGGGTGCCCTCAAGGTCAAAGACGGCCACGAGTTCGCGCACGCATTCGAATAGTGCGGCCAGCGAGTCTTTGCCACTGACGATGTCGACTTCCGGAGAGGGCGGATAGGACATGAGTCTCAATTTACGTCGCGTTTATTGCGCCTTAACAAATTCCTAACAGTCAGGCGGGCCGGTACAGACAATACTTGATGATAGGGCGAATTCCGTGGAGCACGCTAAAACATCAGTGAAACCGCTGTGAATTGATGACTGTACCAAAGGACAGGTAGCCTACACCGCGGGCATGGCGCGGCGGGCGGAGATGAGTAATGATACCGCCCTGATTTTTAGGCACGGAGGAGCGTACGGAAATGCATGAGACCTGGAAGGATATGTTTGTGCTGGGCTTGCCGCTGGCGGAGAAAATTCTGCGGCCGATATTTGTGTACGCTTTCCTGGTGATCAGTTTGAGGTTATCGGGAAAACGGGAATTGGTGCAGTTGAATCCTTTCGACCTGGTAGTTCTGCTGACGCTGTCCAACACGGTGCAGAACGCCATCATTGGCGACGACAACAGTGTAAGCGGCGGAATTATCGGGGCGACTTCCCTGCTGGTTTTGAATTACCTGGTGGTCCGATTCTTGTATGGGCACAAGAGACTGGACCAACTGGTCGAAGGCCGCGCGGACGTGCTGATCGAACATGGGCGCATCGACTTGCGAAGATTAAAGAAGGAACTGATCAGTCCGACGCAACTGGAAGCCGCGGCGCGCAAACAAGGATTCGAATCGCTGGAGGAAGTGCAGAAATGCATCCTGGAACCCGGAGGAACGTTGACATTTGTGGGCAAAAAGCCGGCTTCCGATGATCTGCGGCATCAGGAAGTGGTGGAGCGGCTCAAAAACCTGAGGGAAGAAATCACCAATTTGCGCAATGCCCTGCCACCGGAGAAGGCCTAGGCGAGCCGCTGCTACAGGTGGATCAGGAACCCGGAGGCGGCAAAAACCGTGCCCGCCGCGGCTACCAGGATGCCGGCAAACCAGAAGCCCTTGCGCTTGGTGAGCAAAGTGATGGAACAGATTACCAGGCCGATTTCAATCAGGGCTTCGCCGCCGTCGAAACGGTCGGCGCGATGGCTGATGGTGTCGCGTTCCTTTTCGAGGTCCTTGGCTTTTTCGCTGATGTTTTCCTTGTCGCCGTTGTAGCGCTCGACTTCTTTCTCGTATTTTTCGGTGAGCTTGGCGTTCTTTTCCTTGTCGAGCGGCGCGATGGTGCCGAGGAGATCGACCATGCTCTGCATTTCGTGCAGGCGGATGTTTTTGGCCTGGTAGAAGGCCCACTGGTCGGTGGCCTGCGATTGCAGTAAAAGTTCTTCGGTGTGAGCGCGATGTCCCAGCAGGGTTACGGCGGCGACCAGCACGGCGAGAATAGAAATCGTGAGAGAAACGGGCAGGACCAGTGGATGATTTTCGTGCTCGGTCTCGGGTAGTTCGAAGCCCTCAGGCATGGCGGAGGTTCTCCTTTATTGAACGATTATAGGAGGATACTCAAGATTGGAAGGAAACGCGCGCGGCGGCGATGGTGCGCTCAATATCGGCATCGGTATGAGCCGCGGATACGAAAGCGGCTTCAAATTGCGAAGGGGCGAGAAAGATTCCTTGCTCCAGCATGTTGCGGAAAAACTTGCCGTAACGCTGCGTGTTGGATTTTTTTGCGTCGGTATAGTTGCGCACCGGCTCCGAAGTGAAAAACAGGGTGGCCAGCGAGCCGATGGCGTTCACTTGAACTTTGGCGCCCGCTTGGGCAGCCGCGTCCCGCAGGCCTTCGGTCAATTTGTTTGCCCGGGCGGCGACGGCTTCATAGAGGCCGGGTTTCTCCAGCTGTTTTAGCGTCGCGATTCCCGCGCTCATGGCCAGTGGATTACCGGCCAGCGTCCCCGCTTGATACACCGCGCCGAGGGGCGCGACGTTGTTCATCAACTCCGCGCGGCCACCATAGGCGGCGACCGGGACACCGCCGCCGATGATTTTACCGAAAGTCGTGAGGTCCGCCTCGATGCCCATCGATTGCTGGGCGCAGCCGTGGTGCAGGCGAAAGCCGGTAATGACTTCATCGACGATGAGCAGTGCGCCGTTTGCTCGGGAGATGTCGCGCAGGCCTGGGAGGAAGCCGGGTTCGGGGAGGACCACGCCCATGTTGGCGGCGACGGGTTCCACGATGATGGCGGCAATTTTATCTTTGTGCCGCGCGAAAATTTGTTTGACGGCATACAGGTCGTTGTAGGGCGCGTTGAGCGTTAGCGCGGCGAGGGCTTGCGGGACGCCTGGGCACTCGGCAATGCCGAGAGTGGCTAGGCCGGAGCCGGCCTGCGAAAGAAAACTGTCCGAGTGGCCGTGATAGTTGCCTTCAAATTTAAGGAGCAGGTCGCGTTTGGTAACGCCACGCGCCAGACGCAAGGCACTCATGGTGGCTTCGGTGCCGCTGGAAACGAAGCGTATTTTTTCGATGAAGGGAACGGCGCGGGTGATCCGCGTTGCCAGTTCGACTTCCAGTTCAGTCGTGGCGCCGAAGCTTGTGCCGCGCGGAGCCTGCACCGCAATCGCCGCGGTAACCGCGGGATGAGCGTGGCCCAGCAGCATGGCGCCCCAGGAGCAAACGTAGTCGAGGAGCTGGTTGCCGTCGGAATCGTACAGAAACTGGCCTTCGCCGCGCTCCACGATGAACGGTTCGCCGCCGACGGAGCGGAAGGCGCGCACGGGGCTGTTCACGCCGCCAACGAGAACCTGCTCAGCCCGCTGGAAAATTTCGCGCGAGCGGGTCGTTTCGCGCCTGGGTCTGCTCGAAGATTGGGCCGGGTTCATCGCGGAGCTCACAGTTTAATTATGCCTTCAGCCATCGCGCGGCGTCTTTGGCGTGATAAGTCAAAATAATTTCAGCGCCGGCGCGCTGGATGCTGGTGAGAATTTCCGTGACCACGCGCTGTTCGTCGAGCCAGCCTTTTTGGGCGGCGGCTTTGACCATGGCGTATTCGCCGGAAACGTTGTAGGCGGCGACGGGGACGTCGAATTCGTCACGCACGCGGCGGATGATATCGAGATAGGAGAGCGCGGGCTTGATCATTACCATGTCGGCGCCTTCTTCGAGATCGAGTTCCACTTCGCGCAAGGCTTCGCGGGCATTGGCGGGATCCATCTGGTAACCGCGGCGATCGCCGAACTGCGGCGTGGACTGCGCGGCCTCGCGGAACGGGCCGTAAAACGCAGAAGAATATTTGGCGGCGTAAGCGAGGATGGAAATGTTTTCAAATTTGTGTTCGTCGAGGGCCTCGCGGATAACGCCGACGCGACCATCCATCATGTCGGACGGGGCAATGATGTCAGCACCGGCGCGGGCGTGGGAGACGGCCTGCTGCGAGAGAATCTCGAGGGTGGCGTCGTTGGCCACTTCCCCGTTTTCGATGACACCGCAATGGCCGTGATCGGTGTATTCGCACAGGCATACATCGGTAATGACGAGTAGTTTCAGCTTGGCCTTGCGGATGGCTTCAATAGCACGCTGCACCACGCCATTGGCAGCGATCGAAATAGCGCCACGTGAATCTTTTTTCTCGGGCAAACCAAAGAGAATCACGCCGGGAATACCGAGAGATTCAACTTCGCGGCACTCTTCCACAATTTCGTCGGCGGACTGTTGAAAAACGCCTGGCATGGAACTAACTTCCTGGCGCACTTTTTGGCCGGGGCAGACGAACATGGGATAAATCAAGCCTGCAGCGCTCAGACGCGTTTCGCGGACGAGCCCGCGGAGGGCTTCATTGCGACGCAACCGGCGCGGACGATGCGTGGGGAAACTCATTCCTGGACGGCTCCTGCCGCGGAGGCTTTCACCGGCCCCGCGAAGTGCATTTCCAGCGCGGCTATCACGGCGTCGGCGGTAGTGTCGGCGGCCACGATCCTATTGTCGACTCCAGCTTGCTTCAAGGCGTTGGCAGTGATGGGACCGACGGCGGTCAGAGCCGACTGGTGCTGCAGGTTTTGCAGTGCAGGCTCACCGACCACGGCCGCGAAATTTTCTACCGCGGTGGGGCTGAAAAACAAAATGGCGTCGGATTCGCCGGCAACGATGCGCGCGACTTTTCCCTGGTCGAGATTGACGGGGACTACCGTGCGATAGGCCACGGCTTCGGTGACTTCCGCGCCATATTCTTTCAGCAGGGTGGGCAAATCCGGATTGGCACGGTCGCTGCGGGGGAGAAAAACGGTCTGGCCCCGCAAGCGTTCGCCCAACTCGCGCGCGAGCGCAGCGCCGCTGTGGGTTTGCGCCTGGTAATCTAGGAAAAAGCCGGCACGCTCGGCGGCCGCGGCGGTCGTGGGCCCTACGGCGGCCGCGCGCGAACGGCGGCCAGCCACATTCTGCAGGTTGCCGCGCACGCTGGCGCGTTTTATCACGGCGCGCACCGCGTTCTCGCTGGTGAAAATTATCCAGTCGAAATTTTCCAGTTCTTGGAGGGCGGCGTCCAAGGGGCGGTAGTCTTCAGGAGCAGCAAAAGCCACGAGCGGAAGGGATTCGGGAACAGCACCGCGGGCGGTGAGCTTCACGATCAATTCCTCGCTCTGGCGCGGCGCGCGGGTGATGACTACGCGTTTGGAGGAGAGGAGAGACGTGTCGGTATTAGCCACGTTGGCGGCCTACTTCCTCAAGAATATTTTGCGCGCCGGCGGCAATCAGCATGCGGGCGATCTGCTCGCCGAGTTCAGCGCTTTGTTCCGGCGTACCAGTGAGGCGCTGCTTCACAAACTTCAAACCGTCCGCGGAAGTAACACACGCTTCGATAATCATTTCGCCGCGCTCGATGCGGGCCCACGCGCCGATAGGGACCTGGCAGCCACCCTGCAGGGTCTTCAGCATGGCGCGTTCAGCGATGATGGAAGAGCGCGTTTCGGAGTCATCCAATTTTGCCAAAAGATCTGCAGTCTCATTGTCGCCCAGACGCGTTTCGACGGCGATGGCGCCCTGGCCGACCGCGGGCATGAAAACGTCGGGTGAAAAGATTTCCGAGATTCGGTCGCTCCAACCCAGGCGATCGAGGCCGGCTTTGGCGAGCACGATGGCGTCGTACTGGCCATCGCCAACTTTGCGAAGTCGGGTATCGATGTTACCGCGCAGCTCGCGAATATCGAGGTCCGCCCGCAGATGCAGAAGCTGCGCTTGGCGGCGAAGGCTGCTGGTGCCCACACGCGCGTGGCGCTTCAAATTTGTGAGCGTGGAACCGGTGGCGGAAATGAGGCAGTCGCGAATATCGTCGCGACGGCAAACCGCGGGAAAACTGAGACGCGAGGGGGTTTCGGTGGGTATATCTTTCACGCTGTGGACGGCCAGATCGATGGACTCGTCGAGCAGAGCGTCTTCCAATTCCTTGATGAAGATGCCTTTGCCCCCGATTTGGGTGAGCGGGGATTGCTGCATTTTGTCGCCGGAAGTTTTGATGATGACGATTTCGGCTTCAACACCGGCGAGGGCAAACAATTTTTTGCGCACAAATTCAGCCTGCCATTTGGCGAGGAGGCTGCCGCGTGTGCCGATGCGCAAATGCCTCACGGTTTCTTCCGGTTGGAGAGGAACAAATCACGGAGGGCTTCGACGTTCTGTATCTTGCGACGCAACTCCTTTTCGCCGCGCAGACGCTCAGCGGGTTCCAGTAACAATTTTTCGAGCAACTCGCCCATCAAAGATTCCATGCGCGCCCGATCGTCGGAGCTCAAGTGCTTCATGGACTCCATGCGGTCACGAATGAAAGAGGCGCGCTCTTCCAGGAGGCGGGAGCGCAATTCGTCGACCAAGCCGACCAGTTCGACACTGGCCTGCCAGGAAAGAAATTTGCCAACGTGCTCTTCGACGATGGTTTCGGCGCGGGGAATTTCACTTTCACGCACGGCACGGCTTTGCTGCACGATGCCACCAAGGTCGTCGAGATTGTAGAGATAGACGTTATAAAGTTCGGCGGCGGCCGGGTCAATGTTGCGGGGCATGCCGAGGTCCATCAAAAAAAGTGCGCGGCTGCCGCGAGCGGACATGGCGCGTTCAAGAATGCCGCGTTCGAGGACAGGTTCTTCGGTGGCCACGCTCGAGACAATCATGTCGGGAGATTGTAGCGCGGAATCCCATTCGCCCCAGGGCAGGACCGTGCCGCGATATTCTGCGGCCATGGCGTCGGCGCGTTCGCGCGAACGATTCATGATCAAAAGCTTGGCGATGCCGCGATCGCGCAACTGGGCCATGACTTGTTCGCTAATGGTGCCGGCGCCGAGGACCAGCGCGGTGCGCCCGGGGAGTTTGCCGAAAATTTTCTCGGCGAGTTTTACGCCAGCGGAAGCGACCGACATGGGCCGCGTGCCGAGTTCGGTTTCTGAACGGACGCGCTTCCCCACTTCGAGGGCGGCTTGGAACATGCGATTGAGTACCGGGCCGGTAGCGCCCTGTTCGTGGGCGAAGCGATAGGCTTCCCGAACCTGGCCGAGAATTTCGGCTTCGCCGAGCAGCATGGAATCGAGTCCAGCGGATACGCGAAAGAGATGCCGGACGGCGTGGCGATCGTAATGGTGGTAGAGCGAAACGCTCAGAAGTTCGGGGCGGACTTCGTGAAATTCGCTGAGAAAAGTGGAGAGACCGGCGGCGCATTCGTGGGAAGCTTCCGGCGGGACGCCATAGACTTCGCTACGATTGCAGGTGGAGAGAACCAGGGTCTCTTCGAGGATGCCGCGGGAACGCAATTCCGCGGCAGCGCGACGAGCCTGGTCGGTGGTGAAAGAGACGCGTTCGCGCAACTCTATTGGCGCCTTGCGATGGTTTAATCCGACGAGAACAATTTCCATCTGGCTGGCCACGTCTCCTAAAACTGCGGCTAGAAATACCGGTGGCTGTGCGACAGGTACAGATTCACAACCGTGAAACTCATCACCACAACGAAAAAATTAAAGACGCACAGCTTGGAGGCACGGGCTCCGCGCCAGGCGGTGGTGCGCGCTAGCTGGAAATACAGTAGGTAAAGAAAAAGGACAACAAGAGTGATTACATACTTGGGGTCGTAGAACCAATACTGACCGGTGAGGCGATCTACCCAGATGAATCCCAGCACCGTACCGATGGCGATAGAGATCACGCCGACGAGCACGCTCGAATGGCTCATGCGCTCGAGGAGTTCCAGCGAAGGCAGGCGCCACACTACGCTGCTAAGTTTGCGGTTGCGCAACAAGCGCTCTTCGCCTAGATAAATCAGGCTGAGCACGAAAGATAACGCGAAAGCGGCGTAAGCCAGAATGCTGAGGGTGACGTGCAGGGCGAAAACGACACCGTGCGCGGCGGTGGGGGTAAGACGATCGGCGGGCGCGAGATTGGCGGCCAGAAAAAACGCCAGTACGAAGGGCACGGCAAAAGCTCCGACGGAGCGTTGCTGGTGATAAAACTCCAGGCCGAGGTAGGTAAGCGTGAGGAGCCAGCCGAATAGCGACATGGAACCGTACAAGTCGTGGTACGGAACGGTGTGGGAGCCGCGAGAGCGCTCCAGCAGAGCGAAGTAGTGGGCGACGAGGCCAAGAGCGAGCAGGACGGAGGCGCACCGGCCTACCACGACCTTTCCGGTATTGAGAAAGGCCAGGTAGCAGCCCAAGCTTAGCGCATAGGCCAGAACGGTAAGGGTGAAGTAGAGATGTCCCATGTGACAATGCCCGGTTGATCGGCCGCGCTCGGCAGTGTTGAAATGCATGCCCGAAAACGAGAGGAGCCTTACCCTCAGTATAGCCCACGGGAACAAGCACTTACATACTCGTGGTCGTGCTTATACCCTTGGACAGAGCAGGGACAGTGGGGATTTGCTATTCTCAGTGCCAACGGCGACCTTGCCGGGTAGAACCATGATGATTTCAAGTGCCTCGACAACGGTGAGCGGCCAGGCCATCAGCCGCAAAGAATTGTTCGTGCGCGCCTGTCGTGGCGAGGCATTGCCGCGCGTGCCGGTGTGGATGATGAGGCAGGCAGGGCGCTACCTGCCGGAGTATCGGGCCATTCGCGCGGACCGGCCGTTTCTGGAACTTTGCAAAACACCTGAACTGGCGGCTGAAGTGTCTTTGCAGCCGTTTCGCATTCTCGGTGTGGACGCAATCATTGTTTTTTCGGATATTTTGATACCGGCGGAAGCGATGGGCATGCACCTGGAGCTGAACGATGCCGGGCCAAACCTGCCGTCGCCGGTGCGAAACGCGGCGGACGTGGAAAAGCTGCACGGATTCGATCCGGAAGTGGAAACCGGATTTCTGCCGGAGGCCATTCGGCGCATCGCGGCGGAGGTTGGGTCCGAAGTGCCGGTGTTGGGATTCGCGGCGGCGCCGTGGACGCTGGCGTGTTACATGGTGGAAGGAAAGACCAAAGAAGGTTTTTCCACGGTGAAGAGTTTTCTGTATCACGAGCCCGCCGCGTTTCGAAGGCTGCTGCAGAAGATTGCGCAAGCTACGATTCCCTACTTGAACGCGCAGATCGCGGCGGGGGCCGCGGCGGTGCAGTTGTTTGATACCTGGTGCGGCGAGCTGGGCCTTCGCGACTACGAAACTTTTGCTTTGCCCGCGGTGCAGCACGTGATTTCGGGAATTAACGCCAGCGTACCGGTGATTTACTACACCAAGGCGTCGGCGCACCTGATGCCTGCGGTGGCACGCGCGGGGGCCAATGTTTTGAGCGTGGACTGGCGCGCGGATTTGGGCGCTCTGAGAAAAATATTGGGGCCTGGCGTGGGGCTGCAGGGCAACGTTGATCCGGCGATTTTGTTGGGGCCGCCGGAAAAGATTCGCGAGGCAACGCGCGTCGCGGTAGCGTCACTCGGCGGTGCCGGACATATCCTGAACCTGGGGCACGGGATTTTTAAGCAGACGCCGGTGGAGAACGCGCGAATTTTTATTGAGAGCGGGCAGATACCGGTTTCGTCGCTGGGCCAGCGAGGCGACAAATCCACTTCCGCTTCGCAGTCGCGCTGAGGCAAATTCGTGACCCTGACTAATCCAAGCCTGGAACGCATGCGCGAGGAGTTACACGTCAGCGAGGAATTTCTCGCGCGCTACAACCGTCCGGGGCCGCGCTACACCAGTTATCCGACCGCGCCGGTGTGGAATGATGCGTTTGGGCCGGATGATCTGGAGCAGGTGCACGCGGCGGCGGAGCGGGCGCGAACGCCCCTTTCGTTGTACATGCACCTGCCCTTCTGCGAGAGCTTGTGCCTCTTCTGCGCTTGCAACGTAATCATCCAAAAAGATAAACGCGTGGCGATGCCCTATGTGGAGGTGTTGAAGCGCGAGATTGAGCACGTGGCGCGGGGGATTTCGCGGGAACGTCCCGTGGTGCAATTCCACTGGGGAGGCGGCACGCCGACGTATCTGACACCGGAGCAAATTGCTGACCTGTTCGAATTCACGCGGCAGCATTTTCAATTTTCGCCGGAGTCGGAAATCGGCGTTGAGATCGATCCGCGGGTGACGACGCGCGCACATCTGGAAACGCTGCGCAGATTGGGCTTCAATCGCCTAAGCATGGGTATTCAGGATTTTCATCCCGAGGTGCAGGCGGCGATCAACCGGATTCAGCCATTCGAATTGACGCGCGATTTGCTAGTGGCGGCGCGCGCTTTGAAATTCGATAGCATCAACGTGGATTTGATTTACGGCTTACCTTACCAATCGCCGGAGCGCTTCAGCCATACCGTGGACCAGATTGTGGAACTGCAACCGGACCGCATAGCGCTGTTCAGCTACGCCCACGTTCCGTGGCTGAAGAAACAGCAGGGGGCTTTTGCGACGCACCTGCCGGAGGGGATGCAGAAATTTGAAATTTTTCGCTCCGGGCTGATGAAATTCATTGAGACGGGCTACCTCTACATCGGAATGGATCATTTCGCGAGGCCCGGCGATGAACTGGCAGTTTCGCAACAGCAGCGCACGCTGCACCGCAATTTTCAGGGCTATACGACGAAGGCCGGCGCCGATTTGTACGGCATGGGCGTGACAGCCATCAGCGCGTTTCAGAATGCTTACGCGCAGAACCAGCGCGACCTGCCGGCGTGGCAGAAGGCGGTGGCCGATCGCGGCCTCGCTACCATGCGCGGCTACCATTTGTCGGACGAGGACCGGCTGCGGCGCGCGGTGATCAACCGGTTGCTGTGTCACACGGTGGTCATCAAAGAGGAGATTGCCCGCGAGTTCGGCGTGGATTTCGACGAGTATTTTGTCACGGAGCTTGCGCAGCTCGCGGCGCCTCGCGAGGACGGGCTCGTTTTGATGGACGCGAAAGAAATTCGCGCTACCTGGCTGGGAAGAATATTTATCCGCAACCTGGCGATGATTTTTGATCCTTACCTGGAGAAACAGCACCTGAACGCCAAGCCGCTATTTTCCAAAACACTGTAGACGGTCGAATGAACAGACCAATCCTGTGAGCGACCACATTCCAGCACTGGTTATCGGCGCTGGAATCTCCGGACTTGTGTGCGCGTACGCGCTGCGACAGGCAGGCGTGGGCGCGCAAGTCATCGAGACTGCTGCAGTGGCTGGCGGTGTGATTAGCAGCGAGCGGCGCGATGGATATCTGCTGGAATTTGGCCCCCAAAGCTTTAACGCCACGGCTGTCGTGCTCAAACTGTGCCGTGAATTGGGGATCGAGGCTCAGCTGCTGCGGGCGCCGGAGCGCGTACCGCGCTATGTACTCGTGCATAGTAAGCTGCGTGAAGTTCCGCTGAGCCCTCCGGCGTTCATGAAGTCGTCGTTGTTCAGCCTGGGAACAAAAGCAAGAGTACTCAAGGATGTGCTGGGGCTTTCGACGCCGCCAGAAAACGAAGAATCCGTGGCGGCATTTGTGCGCCGCAAATTTTCGGAGGAATTGCTGGAGAAACTGGTCGGTCCGTTTGTTTCCGGCATTTATGCGGGTGATCCCGAAAAATTAGGTTTGCGTAGCGCGTTCCCACAGCTTTACGAAGCGGAGAAGTCCGCCGGCAGCGTCGTGAAGGGGCTGATGCGCGGCAGTAAAAAAGACAAAACGCCCAGCGCGAAGCCATCACTGCAAACATTTCTCGATGGCAACCAAACGCTGACGGATGCGCTGGTGGCTCGCTTGCGGCCCAATATCCGGTGCGGCGTGGAGGCGCGGAGCGTTAGCGCTCTGGGTGGCAGGGGAACGACTCCAGCGTTTGAAGTCACGGTTGGGGTGCGCGGTGGAGAGGACGTTATTACTGCAGACCGGCTGATTGTGGCGACTCCCACGCAGCAGGCTGGAGCGTTGTTGCGCGGCGTGGATACGCAATTTGAAGCGTTGCTGCAAAAAATCGAGTATGTGCCGGTGGCGGTGGTATCGCTAGGTTACCCACGAAGCGCGATCCGCCATTCACTTCAAGGCTTCGGCTTCCTAGTGCCGCGCTCATCCGGACTGCGGATTCTCGGCACGGTCTGGAATTCCTCGCTCTTCGCGAACCGCGCGCCAGCGGGCCACGTCTTGCTCACCAGCTTTGTGGGCGGAGCGCTGGAACCGCAGATCGTCGACATGACGGAGGCGCAACTGGCCGACATCGTCCACCAGGAACTGGCTGGCATATTGGGCATTTCTCAAAACCCGGCGTTTTCGAATGCGCAGATGTGGCCACGCGCGATACCACAATTTAATGTCGGGCACACGGAAAAAATCATCAGACTGCAAGAGCTGCGAGGCGCGTATCCCGGACTGCACTTTGTCGGGAATTATCTACGCGGTCCGGCATGGGGGGCGTGCATCGAAGAAGCCTTGACGGTAGCCGGGCAAGCAGGTATCAAATGAGCGCCATCCGGGGACTGACACGTCCACGGTCATCCGGTTAACCCGGTATTCCGTATATCCGTCAGGGAGAAGAAGCGGACCCAGTGTTCCTTGCGGCCTTTAGCCCCCTGGATAAGAGCGGAGCGTCGGCGGACGCTGCGCTGGTGCGGTCGCTTCTTCAAAAGGACGTGACTGCTTTCGAAAAACTTTACGACAAGTACTCCCGCGTTGTCTACTCCCTGGTATTGAGAATCGTGCAGCAGTCGGGTCCTGCCGAAGAGGTTGTGCAGGACGTTTTTCTGCAGGTGTGGCGGAATTCCGCGCGGTACGATGAAAATCGCGGGCCGTTTTTTCCGTGGCTGATTACGCTGGCGCGCAATCGAGCACTGGACAGCCTGCGACTAAAAAGCGAACGGCAGCGGCGGCTGGAAAATCAGACCGACGAATTGTTTTCTGTGGTGGTGGCGCCACAATACGAAAAAGAGTTGGACGAAAAGCGGCGCGCAGAACGGATTCGGGCCCTGGTCGGAGGATTGAAGCCTGAGCAAAAACGCGCCATTGAGCTGGCTTACTTTCAGGGCTTGAGCCACAGCGAAATCGCCGCGCAGTTGAAGGAGCCGCTGGGCACGGTCAAAAGCTGGATCCGCAATGGATTGATGCGATTGAAGGAAGGACTGCAAACAGCGTCGTGAGCAGTTGCGACCAATTTCGGGAGATGTATGAAGGGTACGCGCTGGGTGCGCTTGACGCCGTGGAACTGGCGGCGTTCGAGACGCATCTGGCTACCAGCTGCGCCACATGCGCGGAAGGTGTGGCGGAGGCCCGCTGGATGGTGAGCCAGTTGGCTTACCTTGCAGACGAGGCAGGTCCTTCGGACATGCTCAAGGGGCGTTTGATGCAGACGGTACGCGGGGAGGCGGCGAAATCCGCGACTGCCCTGTCGCGCGCGTCAGTGCAGCCGCGAACTGCAACGGTTCCCTATTGGATGTCGGCCGGGATTGCCGCGCTATTGTTAATTACTTTATATACGGTCTGGGATGCTCATCGCGGCAAGGAAGAGCAGCGGGCGGCCAACGAGCGATTGGCCGAGCGCTCGCGCGTGGAGCAAGCCGCGGCTGACGAGAAAATTGCCGGTATGACGGAACAGATCGCCGCGATGCGGCGAGAGAATGCGATTTTGACGGACCCTGCGGCCACCAAGATTATGCTGATGCCGCAAAAGATTGCGGCGCCGGAGCTGGTGGCCATGTGGCAGCACGAGAATGGAATTGTAGTGAGCGGCCGCAAGGTTCCCATGCCGGCTGCGAATCACGTTTTGCAGTTGTGGCTCATACCCAAGGCGGCCGGCGCGAAACCGATGCCTTCGATGACCTTGCGTCCCGACGCGAACGGAAAGTTTGTAATGGTGGTGGCGCACCCGCCGGACCCGAGCGAAATTAAGGCTTTGGCAATCACCGAAGAGCCGGAGGGCGGCAGTCCGCAGCCGACCAGCGCGATACGCTGGGTTGGAGCGATGACCTAGATTTTTCCGGCCTGGAATTATTTGCCGAAACGCAGCCGCAGACGGGTTTTACGGCGCTCCGCCGCTTCCTTGTATCGGTGCTTCTCTTCCGCAGTTTTCAATAGCAAGGGCCGGACGGTTTTGGGCTGCTTGGTGTGTTCATCTATGGCTACGAAGGTCACGTACGCCGTAGTGGTGTGCTTGCGCTCGCCGGTGAGTATCTGCTCGGAAAAAACTTCCACGCCGACTTCCATGGACGTGTGGAAGACGCGGTTGACTTGCGATTTCAAGATGACCAGCTCGCCGAGATTTACGGCGTTGCGAAAATCGATGTAGTCCACGGAGGCGGTAACGACGTAGCTATTGGAATGGCGGCTGGCGGCCATGGCTGCGGCCATATCTACCAGATGCATGACCTGGCCGCCGAGCAATTTGCCAAGCGGATTGGTCTGCGCGGGAAGCACGACTTCGGCCATCTCGGAGCGCGATGCGCCGACGGGCTTGGGCTTCAGGAGAGAATTGCTGAGCTGTGTAGGGTTGGTAAGTTCTGTTTTCTTTCGTCGCATGCTTCCCCATTCGAGCAATTTTGGAACCGCGCATTCCATCCGTATACTACGGTAGCCAACCATGACAGACCAAAAGAAAACCCGCAGGCAGGTGCTTGAAGAATTCGTGGAGAAGTCGCCCGGGGATGCGTTTTCCCGATATGGGCTGGCCATGGAGTGCCTGAGCAGCGGCGACCCTGCGGCGGCCGTACTGAATTTTGGTGTATTGCTCGAAAAGCATCCCGACTACATTCCCGGTTACCTGATGTACGGGCAGTTGCTGGTGCGCGAATCGCGGCCGATGGACGCCAGGAAGATCCTTACCACGGGCCTTGCGGCGGCCGCCCAAAAAGGTGATCAGCACGCAGCATCGGAGATGGAAGCGCTGCTGGGCGAGCTGGGCTGATTTCGAAATCGGGCGGCATTCGGCAGCGTTTTTGTTGGTCTGCTATCATCACGTATGGGACTTATGCGGCCAGATCGCATTCCGCTTTTCCCCTTGAACGTCGTACTCCTTCCCGGCGCTGAACTGCCACTGCATATTTTTGAGCCGCGCTACCGCGAAATGGTGACTCGCTGCATGCGCGAACATTCGGAATTTGGAATGTTGCTGTCCATGCCGAATGGTGTGACCCGCGTGGGATGCACGGCGGAGATCATTGAAATTCTCACGCGGTATCCGGACGGGAGGATGGACATCATCACTGCCGGACGGATGCCATTTCGCGCGGTGGAACTGTTCACGGAAAACCCGCTGCTGGAGGGGCAGGTGGATTATCTGGAGGACAAGGAAGCGTGGGCTGGCGCGGCTCAAGCGGAACTGGTGGAGCTTTACGAAACCTGCCATACGTTGATTTTTGGCGACTATCCCAAGAATGTTGCGGAGGATGCGTCGCGGGCATTTTCGTTTCTGGTGGCCGCTACTTTGCCGATGGATTTGCTGTGGAAGCAGCAAGTGCTGGAGCTTCGCAGCGAAGCTGAGCGCCAGGAGCGATTGATAAGCTACCTTCGCGGGTGGGCGCCGCATCTACAGAAGGTAGACGCGGTGCGCGCCAGGTCCGTTGGAAATGGACACGGGCTGAACTGAACGCTGATTGCAGGATTTTTGAGCGGCAGGAACCGATCCGGACGCGATATTAGAAAATTATTCTAAAACTGGGGCCCTATGACCGCTACAACACTGCTGAAATCGCTGTCGCAACACCCGAAACCTCGCACGCTGGGCGAACTGAAACGCATTCCCGATTTTGATGCCGGCAGCGTCTCGCGCTCGGTGAAGGATGAAATTCGCGGCAATCTTTTGCGGTCGATTGAGCGAGGAGAACCACTGTTTCCGGGAATTCACGGCTACGAAGATACCGTAGTGCCGCAGATCGTGAACGCCCTGCTGTCTCGACACAATTTTATCTTACTGGGATTGCGCGGGCAGGCCAAGAGCCGCATTTTACGCGGGCTGATCAATTTGCTGGACGCGGAGATCCCCGTGGTGGTGGGCTGCGAAATCAATGACGACCCGCTGAAGCCGATTTGCCGCGCTTGCCGCGAGAAAATCGCCACCGAGGGCGACAATACGCCCATCGCCTGGATGCCGCGCGCCAGTCGCTACGTGGAAAAGCTGGCGACTCCTGACGTGACCATGGCGGACATCATCGGCGACGTGGATCCCATTCGCGCGGCGCGCGGCGGACGCGATCTTTCCGATGAACTGACTATTCACTACGGTCTGCTGCCGCGCGCCAATCGCGGGATTTTTGGAATCAACGAGCTGCCCGATCTAGCGGGGAAAATTCAGGTGGGCCTGTTCAACATCATGCAGGAAGGCGACATTCAGATTAAGGGGTACCCGCTGCGGTTGCCGCTGGATGTTTTGCTGGTGTTCACCGCCAACCCGGAGGATTACACCGCGCGCGGGAAAATAATCACGCCGCTGAAGGATCGTATCGGCGCGGAAATTCGCACGCATTACCCGGCGAGCGTAAGTGAAGGCATGGTCATAACCGCGCAGGAAGCGTGGGTGAAGCGGGCGGGACGGGCCATCGAGGTGCCCGCATATTTGTGCGAGACGGTGGAAGAGATCGCGTTTCAGGCGCGCGAAGACAAGCGGGTGGACCGGCGCTCGGGCGTAAGCCAGCGTTTGCCGATTACCACGCTGGAGAGCGTGGTGAGCAGCGCGGAACAACGCGCGGCGCGTACGGGCGAGAATTCCTCGTTCGCCAGCGTGGCGGACGTGTACTCGGCGCTGCCGGCCATCACAGGAAAGATGGAACTGGAGTACGAAGGCGAGTTGAAAGGCGCGGACACCATTGCGCGTGAATTGATTCGCACGGCGATTGGACGCGTCTTCACCAAATATTTTGGCGAGGTAAATTTCCAGCCGGTAATTCAGTGGTTCGAGCTGGGTGGCGAATTGAAACTTCCCGAATTGGCTGGAACCGCGGAACGCTACCGGCAGCTTTGCAATATTCAGGGATTGCTGGAGCACACCGGGCGCCTCGGAGCTAACGACTCGAAGAACCACGGCGCTGTGGCCGCCGCGGGTGAAATGATCCTGGAGGGCTTGTGGGCGCACCGGCGCATTGGGCGCAGCGAAGAGCGTGGCTACTACGCGGAGAAGCAGAAGCCGCAGGAAGCGCGGGAAGCGCCTTCGTCGCGTGGGCCGCGGCGGCAATTCAACTGAGCGATTGCCGAGTGGGATTTGTTTTGAATGAATTTGATGCAGCTGGATTAGCGGAGCGGGCCAAAGGAACTCTATGAAAGTAATTCGCTACGGAAAATATGTTGGTGAACCAGCGGATGCCGTCGATCTGGACGAGCTGGTGAAGCGCATGGGCGATTTCTTTCTGCAGAGTGGATTCGAATCGCAGTATTTTGGCGTTTCGGAGATGGATAACGAGCGCTCCATGGAGGCGCTGAAGGAAGCGATTTTGCGCGCGCTGCAGCAAGGCGATTTGCTTCCTGAGGACGCCATGAGCGACGAATTGCGCAAAATGCTGCAAAGTCCGCAAGCGCAGAACAGTCAGGCGGTGAAAGACCTGCTGGAGAAGCTGATGGAACGGCTGGCGGATGAAGGCTTCATCAATCCGCAGCAGCCACCGCAGGTGACGCCACCGCACCAGAACATCGCGCGCGGCAGCGTGGGTCAGCCGCAGGATCGGCAAAGCGAAGCGCGTTTTGAAATCACGGATAAGACCATCGATTTTCTGGGATTCAAAACGCTGCAGGATCTCATGGGTTCCATGGGGCGCAGCAGCTTTGGGCGGCACGACACCCGAGACCTTTCCACCGGGGTGGAATCCGGCGGCGTATCGCGGCCATATGAGTTTGGTGACACGCTGAACATGGATGTGAGCCAGACTTTGTTCAATGCGGTGCGCCGTGAAGGCGTGAAAGTACCCATCAATATGGAGTATTCGGACCTGATGGTGCACCAGTGCGAATATCACAGCTCGTGTGCCACGGTGCTGCTACTGGATTGCAGCCACAGCATGATTTTGTATGGCGAAGATCGCTTCACCCCCGCCAAGCGCGTGGCTATGGCACTGTCGCACCTCATTCGGACGCAATATCCGGGCGATACACTGAGCCTGGTTTTGTTTCACGACAGCGCGGAAGAAGTTCCGCTTGGAGAACTGGCGCGGGTGCAGGTGGGTCCCTACTACACCAATACGCGCGAAGGTCTGCGCATGGCGCAACGGATTTTGCTGCGGCAGAAGAAAGATATGCGGCAGATCATCATGATTACTGACGGCAAGCCCTCGGCATTGACGCTGGAGGACGGACGCATTTACAAAAATGCGTTTGGACTGGATCCGTTTGTGGTGGGACAGACGCTGGAAGAAGTAAACAAGTGCAAGCGCGCGGGAATCCTGATCAACACGTTCATGCTGGCCACGGATTACAGCCTGGTGCATTTTGTGCAGAAAATTACGGAAATGTGCCGCGGCAAGGCGTACTTCACCACGCCATATACGCTTGGCCAATACCTGCTGATGGACTACATGCATCGCAAAACCAAACAAATTCACTAAGCGCGGGCGCGCTCGCGTCGTGGGCACTTGCGAGAAACTTTGCTATGGGAATTTTGCGGCGGCTTTCACGCTGGACGGGTTTGACGGAAAAGATGACGAACATAGTTGCGGGCCACCCGGCCCCTGATTTTTCACTAAAGTCCCTCGACGGAAAAGAATATTCGCTGAGAAAGCTGCTGGAGCGCGGTCCGGTGCTGGTGTCGTTCTTCAAGGTGTCGTGCCCGGTGTGCCAGTTTACATTTCCATTTCTCGAACGATTGTACAAGCGCTATGGCAGCGAGGAAATTGCGTTTCTGGGAATCTCGCAAGACCTGGAAAAGCCTTCCAAGGAATTTGCCGACGAGTACGGCGTAACGTTTCCCGTCTTACTGGACACGGAAGGTTACCCGGCGTCCAACGCCTACGCGCTGACCAACGTGCCCACCACATTTCTTATTGATACGGACGGCACCGTAAAGCTCACCAGTTTTGGATTCAACAAAAAAGAACTGGAAGCTATGGCGGCAGAACTTTCCACGCGGCGCAAGATACCGCCGACTGCTTTATTTCGGCCGGACGAATCGGTACCCGCCAACCGCCCTGGTTGAGGATCCAAAAACTAGGTTCGGTCGAACCTGACGCAAATCCTGAAAAGTTTGGACCGCCCGCTCAGACAGCCGGCTATTCGAGCCATTTGTTTTTATGTTTTGGCGGCCGTTTGCGTTTATCGGCGATAACTTTGGTGGTGGCCGGAGCGATTCCGGAATTACGCGCCGCGCGCCGGGCTTCCCTGCCCTTGTCGAATTTTTTCCTGGGTTTTTTCTTCATGGTTCGCCGCCGGCCCTGACGCGCTCGACATTCATGTTGCAATCCGTGTGATTGAGTTCGTAAGCTCTTCGCGGAAGATTCTACGTCCGCGGGAGCTAATGTGAAAACTTTCTCCAACCAGCTGGTTTCGCTTTGCACATTTGCACTTGTCGCAGCGCTTCCGGGCCATGCGCAAACAACGGGCTCTGCTGCCGCGGACGTTAAGCCTGCCAAGATTGTCGCGATCCTGGCGGGCCGCCTGATAGACGTGCGCAGCGGGCATGTGACCACCAACGCTTACATTGTAGTGGAGAAGGATCGCATCGTTAGCATCGTCAGCACGGCGCCCGTCGGTGGGAAAATTATTGATCTGTCGAAGTATACGGTGGTTCCCGGTCTGATCGATTGCCACTCGCACCTGCTGGGCGATCCCAAGGATCAGTCTTCCCTGGCACCGCTGCGAATGTCTTCAGGGCAGGCAGTGATTTGGGGCGTGCACTCACTGCCAATCTGGCTGGATCACGGTTTCACCACTCTGCGCGATGCCGGCGAACCCGATACCGGCTATGGCCAACTGGCGCTGCGCGACAGTATCGAGAAAGGGCTTATTCGCGGGCCGCGCATGGTATCGGCTGGAAATTTTGTTTCCGTGACCGGCGGACATGGCGACGTAGACCTGCTCTCGCCTAATCAGCAGCTTCCGCGCTCGCCAAACATTTCCGATACCGTAGATGACGTCAGGAGAGCGGTGCGTCGCGACATTAAGTTTGGCGCCGACTGGATCAAGCTGATGGCAACGGGCGGGGTGATGGACCCCATCAGCGACTACAACGTGCAGGAGTTGAGCCAGGAACAAATGGCCATGGCTGTGGAAGTGGCACACCGCGCCGGGAAAAAAGTCATGGCCCATGCCGAAGGCGCGGACGGAATAAAAGCGGCGGTGCGCGCCGGAGTGGATTCCATCGAGCACGGGACGGTGCTTGACGAGGAGGGCGCGAAACTCATGGAGCAGCACGGCACCTGGCTGGTGCCCACGCTGTATGCCTTCCAGCATGATATGGAAACGGGCTTGTCGCAGGGGCGCGATCCCGCAAGCTTGGCGAAAGGTCTGGCCATCGTCAAGGAGCAAGGGCCGGCGTTCAAACGCGCGCTCGACCACCATTTGAAAATTGCGTATGGACTGGACGACGACGTGGATTTTGTCTCGAAGGAATTTGGCGCGCTGGTCCGGGGCGGCATGACACCCATCGAAGCATTGAAGGCCGCCACCATCAATGGCGCGGAATTGCTGGGCCGCGCGAAAGATATCGGCTCGATCGAACCGGGAAAATATGCGGATATCGTGGCGGTGGATGGCGACCCGCTCTCTGATATCACGGTGATGGAGAAAGTGACTTTTGTGATGAAGGGCGGCGAAGTTTACAAGCCTGTGGGGCAATAGTTGTGCGAGCGGAAATAGTTTCTAGAAATTGAAGGAGACCTGGAGATCGATTTTGCGGTTCGCCGTCACGCCGCCACCGCCTCCGCCACCTGGCCCGAAAGCGCCAGCCAGGCCGTTGGATTGACCAAAGAGCGGCGAACTCAGGTTGCCGATGGGCAGCGCGAGGTTGACGTTATTGAAAATGTTTCGCGCCGACACGCTGAAGGTCAAATTGTAGCGATGGTTGGTGCTGCCGGCATCGGCTCCCCCGCCGCCTCGACCGCCGCCAAAGCCACCACCGCCTCTCCCGCCTGGGCCACCAGGGCCACGGCCAAACGTTCCGCCTCCGCCGGGACCGCCCAAGGTTGTGGCGGTAGCTTCCGCTTTCTTGCCGAAACCGAAACTCTTGCTGAGCCGCAGGTTCATGGAAAAGTGGGAAGGGCCGCTGAGGTCGTTGACGGGCACGAGGGTTTCGCCGGGTTGCGGCACCACATCGAAGGAACCGAAGCGATTGGTGATGACATTGGCGGGCAGCGAGTTGGGTGTGGCGAACGCCGGCCGGTCATTGAAAATGGAATCGCCGTTCAGGTCCTGTCCGGTGATGATGTTGTAGGGGCCGCCGGAGCTGGCGCTCATAAACGGGCTAAGGCGAAAAGCGTGAGGCAGGCCGATGGTGCCGCCGAAAAAGACGCGGTGGCGGATATCGAAAGCGGAGCGCCCGTAATCGAGGCTAATGTTGTTGAAGCTGGACGGAAAACTGGATGCTCCTGCGCCAGTGTCGCTGTTTGCGTAATTCAGCGTGTAGTAACCAAACAAGGAAAGCTTGGCGCCGAGGCGAATACTGCTATTGATGATCAACTGGTTCTGCTTGAAGGTGCCTTCCGATTGGTACTGGTAGATATTGTCGGAACCGCCTAGCGGACGGGGCGCTACGGAAGCATTGCAGGGGAAGGAAACGCACTCTGGCGCATTGACATTTTCGGTGAAAAACTGGTGGATACCGCGTGAAGTTAAATAGGTCACGGCCAGGTTGGCGTTTTTGGTGAGCTGGCGCTCGACGCTGACGCCGATTTGCATGATGGAGGGTACACGGAGGTTCGGATTGGCGCGGTAAATGGTGGGTGAAGTGAAGCCCGCAGGCAAAGTGTTAGGATCGGGCGTGTCGGCGAGGAAAAATTGCGGATTGGTGACTAGGAACTGCTGCTGGGTGGTGCCATTCAGGCGTTCCTGCTGCAGGGCCAGCGCATAAGTGAAGCGATCGTAAAATATTCCGAAGCCGGCGCGCAGTACAAATTTCGGCGCGGCGTTTTTAGCCTTGGCGCCAAAGCCCCATGCAAATCCCACGCGCGGGGCGAAGTCCACATGGTCGCTGACATTATTCTGACTCTCGAAGCGCAAGCCATAACTCAGCGTAATGTTTGGACGAAAGTGAAAATCGTCCTGCACGTAAAGGCCGGCGTCAAAATAAGTGACGTCAGCGCTGGCACGGCCGGTAGTGACGGAGTACTGGCTGGCCCCGCCACCCATGGCGGCAATCTGCGCGAAGGACAGGCCGTTAGCCAAGCCCTGCTGCGTAATTTGATAAGCCTGCAGCCCGCTGAGGAACGGACAAGTAGCCGGTGTGCCCATGGCGGCGCAGGTGGGATCCTGGCGTGAGCCAAATGTGAAATTGCCGTTGAAGTCCGAAGTCTCCACGCTGACGTCGCGGTTGGCGCGGAGGCGCGCGCCGAATTTCAGGAAATGCTTACCAATGGCCATGGAAGTGTAATTCTGAAATTCGTAGCGATCGAGCACATCGCGCACGGTGCCTTCGGAGCTGCCGCCATCGGTGAAGGCCTGCTGCACAGACACTGTAGGCGTAAAGCTGAGCGGGGTCTGATTGGTAGTTTCGCGAATGAATTGAAAACGGGTCTCGTTGATGACCTTGGGGCTGAGGATTTGCGTGTCGCTCAGCTGTAAAGTTTGCTCGACTTCGAGGGAATTAAAACCGTTGCCGGGTAAATCGAAGAGGCCGATGCCCTGATTGTCCTGGCGATTGTGTTCGTACTGGTAACGCGCGTTGAAAGTGTTGTTTTTGCTCACTTGATAATCGAAGCGCGGGCTCAGATTGGTACGCACCCGGGGGTTGGCTACTGCGTCGCTAAAATTGATGACGTTGAAATTGGGATCGAGCACGGTGGCGCTGACGATGGAGAGGTCATTGATGTCGCGGCGCTCGAAATTAAAAAAGAAAGATGCTTTCTTGGTGATGGGACCGCCAAAGCTGCCGCTGAATTGCGTGGACTCGTAGCCCGGCGGCTGCGTGCCATCGGGTATAACTTCGAACGGATTGCGGGAGTTGAAGCCTGCGGTGTTTCCGGTAAGAAATAACTGCCCGTGATACTTGTCGGTGCCGGGCTTGGTGAAAATTTCGATGCGGCCATAGCCGAGTTTGTCGTATTCCGCCGAAAAAGGATTCTGGTTGATACGAATTTCGCGGATAGAGGCTTTGGGGGGCAGTTGGCCGGCAGTGAAACCATCAATGTAAATCTGGCCTCCATTGGGACCGGCGGATGGGCCGGCCAGCGCTTGCAGCTCGGATTGCAATTCGTCGGGATCATCGGAGAGGGCTTCCAGATCCTTATCTTTCAGGATGATAGCACCGGCGTTATTCATGGGATCCACGCTCAATTGTGTGGGTGAATCTTCCACGTGAATTTCGATCTTCTGCTCTTCGAGCGTCAGGGCGATTTTGAGCGTCTGGACCTGTCCTGGTTTTACGCTGACGTTGTTGGCGGTGAATTGTCCGAAGCCTTCAGCAACCACTTTCACGGTGTAGGAACCTGGCGCGAGACCGGTGGCTTCGTAGGAGCCGTCCGGCCTAGTGGAGAAATCCAGAGATTTGCCATCGGGCTCGGTAAGGAGCACTACTGCTCCGCTGACCGTGGCGCCTGAAGGGTCGGTCACCTGGCCGCGCAAGGTGCCGGTGGCCGGGGTTTGAGCAGACGCGGGGCGTTGGCTGAGAAATATCGCAGCCGCGAAAACAAATACAACTAGAGGCAGGAACCGAACTTTCATTACTTCTCCGGAAAATAGTTTTTGTGCCGCTGGCGAGCAACGCTGACGTTAGGGTGTGCCTACTTCCCCGCTGGGCGCGCCACTCAGACTCCAGGGCGAAAGAATCGAGGAGGCACCGGTGGGCGAGCCTTGCAGTATTGGCTCAACGCCCGCCAGCAGGGTTATCGCCGTGACAGCATTAGAGGCGCTTTCCGTACCCACGAGCATGACGGCGTCGCCCTTTTGCAAATCGGAAATTGTGGAGGCGGGCATGCGGACGATCATCTGCTGTAAATCTATTGCGCCGCTAGCGCCGTTCTGACCGCGTCCGTGAGCGCCGAATTCTCTGCCGCCGCGGCCTTCTCCGGGCGCACCGGGAGCGCCCGCGGTAGCGTTGGCGGTTTGCCCCGTTCCAGGCGCCGGATCCTTGGCTGTGGGAGCGCTGGACGGCTGCGCCGGAGCGTCTTCACCTTGCGCGGATGCGCCAGTGCCGTTCAATCGTTGCGCGATGCGTTGGGCCATGGCCGCGGGCAACTTTCGCAATTGGGATTCGGAAGTAATCTTAACGGTCACCGCTTTTTTGGTGGCCAGGTCGTGCACAGTGATGGTGCCCTGCGCGGAATCCAGGGACGAAACGGTGCCGGAAATATTGCGGAAGCGACCCGACACGATTTCGGCGGCGGCCAGCTCGCTGCCGTCGGAATTCTTTTCACCACGCGCGCGCAATTGATCTCCGGGGCGAATTTCCGACAACGGCGCCGGTTTAGCGTCATCGAATTTTACCGAACCGGGCACGTAGCGCCGCAGCACGGTTTGTGTGGAGCTGTGCACCGCCACGGTTTTTTTCTCGCGCAGCGACGGGACGCTAACGCTGATCACGCCGCCGGCGGTGTCGACACTGTTCACCAAGCCACCCAATCCCGATTTCTGCCACTCATCACGCTCGCGAGCCTGTTTGTCCGCGATGTCGGCTTTTTTCATGGCCACGATGGAAGTGGCTGCCAAATTCTGGCCGGTTTCAGCAGCCGGGCCGCGAACAAGAATGCGATCACCCACCTGCAGGGCGGTCAGCGCAATGGGCTGCGCATCTTTCAAGTCTTTCTGACCAGGAGCGATACGGACGATTTTTGTGGAGTCCCGAACGTCAACGTTCACGTCAGCGCCCGCATCGCTGGTCAATACCAGGTTATTCCCGGAAATGGATTTAATGGTTCCCAGCGTTGCGGGGTTTTTCGCGGGTGCGGCTGGGGCCGATTCCTGGGCTGCAAGATCCGCCATCCCCACGCTGGCAACGACCAAACACCATAGCACCGCGAATAGCGGCGTTTGAGAAAGATGCTTCAACAGCCTGTACTTCATCAGATTCCGCACGGGATTTGTATGGCGTTCGCACTACTCCCCCTTGATTAGACGCTCGTTTAGCATCAAAACGTTTCACGGAGTTTCACCGGGTTCGCAGACTGCAACTCCAACCTGGCATTCGTCGTCTGGAGTTCTAGGTTTTCGGACGGGACAACTGCATGATACCCGGTCCGGGACCGGAAAAGCTGTAGGTTCGTTTGCCCGCCAAGGCGTCAGTGGGCGGAAGTGCGCTCCACTTCGAATTCAACGTCGCTGGCGCCTGGCGGCAATTCCACAACCTGAGTCTCTCCGGTGTCTTCCTGTAGATCGGTGATCTGCAGTGCGAGATTGCCGGGGTTGGTGGCAAAGCTCATGCACGTTTCCATGTCGATAGTGCCGGCGCGCAAAAGTTTTTCCAGTTCGCCATCGAAATATTGCATGCCCTCGGTGGAGCCGTCACGCATGGCGTCAATCAAGCTCTTGCCGTCGGAGTCGCCTTTGACGACATATTCCTGGGTGCGCAGCGTGGATTTTAGTATTTCGAAAATGGCCACGCGTCCGTGACGATCCTTCCTGGGGATCAAGCGCTGCGCAATGATGTAACGGAACGATTTTGCAAAGCGGCAGCGGATGGCCTGCTGTTCGCTTCCGCTGAATACGCCGACCATGCGCTCCATGGTGGCGGAAGCGTCCACCGTGTGCATGGTGGAAAAAACCAGGTGGCCGGTTTCGGCGGCTTCCAGCACGATCTCGATGGTCTCTTTATCGCGCATCTCGCCGACGAGGATTACGTCGGGGGACTGGCGCAATGCGGCGCGCAAAGCGGTATCAAATCGCGGGCAATCGGCGTGCAGTTCGCGCTGATGAATGATGGACTTTTTGTGTTTGTGCGCAAACTCGATGGGATCTTCAATGGTCAAGATGTGGCAGGACTTCTGCGCATTGATGTAATCGAGCAACGCCGCCAGGGAGGACGTTTTGCCTGAGCCGGTGGCCCCGGTGACCAACACCACGCCATTTCGCAGGTCGGCGATCTCCAGAAATTGTTCGGGAAGATTCAAGGAAACAAGATTCGGTATTTCCGTCGGCACCATGCGCATGACTATGGCGTTGGTGCCGCGCTGGCTGAAGATGTTGACTCGCAGGCGCGCCACGCCGGGGACGCTGTAGGAGACGTCGCAGGAACCTTCTTCTTTCAATTTGTGCTGCGCGAATTTGTTCCCGCCGATGATGTCGGCGGCGATGTGCGCGGTTTCCTCAATGGAAAAGAACTCTAAGCCCGGAACGCAGACGGGCACGATTTTGCCGTGAAGTTTCACATGCGGCGGATGGCCAGGCGAAATGATCAGGTCGCTGCCGTTGCCGGAGGCGGCCAGCAGGCTGGCGATGATTTCGCTGGTGGTCTTCCCGGCGAGATGTTTGGTCTGCAACGGCGAGTCCAGATAGCCCCCGTGCCCGCGAACTTGCAGCACAGCGAAGCGAGGAGCACGCCAAGCGCCAAGCAGTTCGAAGCGGAAATGAGGGCCGTCTAATGAAAGATCGCGTGTTGCTGCGGTTTACTGTGGATTTTTGTCGCGGCTCTTTTCAGGGCAGGCGGTTAATGGCGATGCCGCAAGCGCGATTTCGCAAAATGGGATGTGGTGCCAAAAACGAACTACTGGCCTGCATGGCGTCAGGCCGGAACGTCCGATTTACGACGCACGCAGCGATGCCTGGGTGGGCTGCTCGTCAGAGTTTCCCGCCTTCAGTGGGATAGTTACTTCGATGAGCGTGCCGGGTTGCGCATTCTGCAAGCGAAGCTCGCCGCCAAATTCCTTGGCGCGCTGGCGCATGCCGCCGAGACCGATGCCCAGGCTGCCGGGGCGCAGTTCCACAATGTGCGCGGCAATGCCCTTTCCGAAATCCCGGACCGTCAGGGCCACATGGTCCTCGTTCTTGGTCAGGGTGATGCACGCTTTGGCGGCACCGGAGTGGCGAAAAACATTGGTCAAGGCTTCCTGAGTGATGCGGAAAACGGCGGTCTCCACTTCCGGGGAGAGCCGCGGAAATTCCTGAGGATCCACATCGAAGACGGTTTCGATGCCGCTACGCTCCGTCAAGCCATCGAGATACCAGCGCAGCGCCGATTGCAAACCGATCTCGTCGAGCAACGGGGGGTGCAGTAAATGTGAAATACTGCGGACCTGTTGCATGACGCGGTCGAGGAGCCCGCTGGCTTGCAGCGCCGCCTGAGATTTGCCTTCCGGCGACAGATTGCCGATGTGAATGCCGTCAACCAGCATTTTGGCGGCGCTCAACTCCTGCCCGAGCCCGTCATGAAGATCGCGCGCAATGCGGCGGCGTTCTTCGTCCTGGGTGCTAAGAAGCCGACCGGAGAGTCCGCGCAGCTCGCTGTTCAGTAATTCCAGTTGCTGAGCGTTGCGGTGCAGCTCGGCAAACACGCTCACCTTGGCGCGCAAAAGCTCGGGAACAATCGGGACGGATAGATAATCCACCGCGCCACGCTGGTAGCCCTTCAGGCGGTCCAAGTCGGTGAGATGAACCGCGGAAATAAAAATAATGGCGGTCTTTTGAAAGCGGGGGTGCTGGCGAATGATCTCCGCCAGCTCGAAGCCGTCCAGCTCCGGCATGCTGACATCCATCAGTACCACGGCGATGTCCGTCTTCAGCAGAAGTTCCAGCGCTTCGCGGCCGGAGTTGGCCTTTATGAGATTCTCGCCCAGCTCGGCGAGGATGGCCTCATAGGTCAACAGTTTCGCGGGTTGATCGTCCACCATCAATATGTTGACCTTTTCGGGCACGCTCATATTCTCTCTTTGGAGCCGGCTGATGGACATGCCAACTCCGCACCCCAATTACTTTTATTTTTCGCGACCGTAATTGAGGTGCTCATAGTTCGCATCAGCGGTGCAGCCACATCCGCAAGGCCGAGAGCAGTTGGTCAGTGTTGACCGGCTTGGCTAAATACTCGGAAGCTCCAGCCTCCAGACATTTTTCGCGGTCGCCCTTCATGGCTTTAGCGGTCAGCGCGATGATAGGCAGGCGGCGCAACGCAGCGTTCTGACGGATCACCTGCATGGTTTCGTAGCCGTCCATTTCCGGCATCATGATGTCCATCAAGACGATGGCCACGTCCTTGGCGGACTCCAGCGTCCTGATGGCTTCGCGACCGGTTCCAGCAGTGAGCACGGTCATGCCGCGGCGCTCGAGAACGCTGCTCAACGCAAAAATGTTACGCACGTCGTCATCCACCACCAACACCTTTTTGCCGACCAGCGCTTCATCGGAACGATGCAGTTTTTCGAGCATGCGCTGCTTCTCGGGCGGAAGGTCCGTGACCACGCGATGCAGGAACAGCGCGGTTTCGTCCAACAACCTTTCTGGGGACTCCACGTCTTTGACCACCACGCTGCGCGCCAGAGTGTGGAGGCGAGCGTCTTCTTCCGAGGAGAGCTCTTTGCCGGTAAAAACAACCACCGGCAAATCGCTAAGCGTGGGGCTGTTTCCCAGGCGTTCCAGTACGTCGAAACCGGACATGTCCGGCAGGCGCAGGTCCAGCACTACGCAATCAAAATTGCTTTCATTGACGTTGCTGAGCGCTTCCATGCCGGTCTCGGCCACAGTCACGTCAATATCGGTGTGCGTCAGCAATTCACGAATGCTCAATTGCTCGGCGAGATTGTCCTCCACCACCAGGAGCCGGCGGCGGCGCGGCGCGGAGTACAGCTTAATTTTTTCCAACGCGGCCTCCAGGCCTTCCGTGGTAGTCGGCTTGGTCACGAAAGAAAATGCGCCGCGAGCCAGCCCGTGGTGGCGATCTTCGTCCATGGTGAGCATCTGCACGGGAATGTGTCGGGTGGCGGAATCCTGCTTCAAGTGATTGAGGACCGTCCAGCCGAGCATATCGGGCAGGAAAACGTCCAGAGAGACGGCGGTGGGATGATACTCGCGCGCGAGCGCCAGAGCTTCGGCTCCGCGGGAAGCGACGAGCACCTTGAAGCCCTTATCTCGCGAGAGATCGGCCAGAACGCGCGCGTAGTGCGGATCGTCTTCCACGATCAGCAGCACGTTGTCGCCCGGCTCGAGATTTTCGCGATCGTCGGGAATAATTTCTGTCGGATGCTCGAGCATGGCGGCGTTGGAAAGATGCATTACTGCGGTGGTCGTCGACGACTTGCGCTCGTTCATGGCGCCCAACGCGTTGGAGGGTCCGACGTAAGTCTTCGGGAGGTACAGCGTGAAGGTGCTGCCCTTTCCGGGTTGGCTGCGCAGTTGAATTTCCCCGCCGAGCAAGCTGGCTAACTCGCGGCTGATGGCCAGCCCCAGACCGGTTCCGCCGTATTTACGGCTCGTTCCCGCATCCGCTTGCTGGAAAGCTTCAAAAATAATTCTCTGCTTTTCGTTGGGAATACCGATACCGGTATCGGTCACTTCAAATGCGATGACCGACGCAGCGCCGTTCAGAATGGGGTGGTTATCGCTCCAGCCACTTTCGACCGCGGAAACCGCCAGCCGCACACCGCCGTGTTCGGTGAACTTGAAAGCGTTGGACAGCAAATTCTTCAACACCTGCTGCAAGCGCTTGGAGTCCGTCACCAAACTGCGCGCGAGATGCGGGTCGGAAGAAACCTCGAAGGACAGGCGGCGATTTTCCGCTTCGTGCTTGAAGGGCCGGCCAATCATTTCGAGCAGGCTGGCGAAGAATACTTCTTCCGCCTCCACGGACACCGTGCCCGATTCGATCTTGGAAAGGTCGAGAATGTCGCTGATGAGGTTGAGCAGGTCGGTTCCCGCGCCGTGAATGGTGCGCGCGAACTCCACTTGCTTGGGTGTCAGATTGGCGTCGGGGTTGTCGCTGAGCTGCTGGCCGAGAACGAGAATACTGTTCAGCGGGGTGCGCAATTCATGCGACATGTTGGCCAGGAATTCCGACTTGTACTTGGAAGTGAGCGCCAGTTCCTTGGCCTTTTCTTCGAGTGCGCGGCGAGCTTGTTCGATTTCCTGGTTTTTGCGTTCGACTTCGACGTTCTGTTCGGCTAATTGCTGCGCTTTCTGCGCCAGTTGTTCGTTGGTCTGCTGCAATTCTTTCTGCTGGGTCTGAAGTTCGGTCGCCAACTGCTGCGACTGCTTCAGCAATCCCTCGGTCTGCATAGTGGCTTCGATACTGTTCAGCACGATGCCGATGCTGGAGGTTAATTGTTCAAGGAAGGCCAGATGCGAAGCGGTGAAGCTGCTGAGCGACGCAAGTTCGATAACCGCTTTGACGCGGTCTTCGAAGAGCACCGGCAATACGATCACGTTTTTCGGAACGGCTTCGAATAATCCGGAGCGCACCGGAATGGCATTTTGCGGCACGTCGGAAATCAACATGCGGCGCTTTTCGGAGGCACACTGGCCGACGAGCCCTTCGCCGACGCGTAAATGCTGGCGGTGGCCATCTTCCCCGTCGTCGGCAAACGCGGAGAGTAGAACCATGCCCGAGGAATTTTCCGTTTCCATCTGGTAGATGACGCCCTGCTGCGCATTCACCAGCGGAGCCAACTCGGAAAGCATCATACGGCCGACGGAGGTGAGATCGCGCTGGCCCTGCAACATGCCGGTGAAACGCGCGAGGTTGGTTTTGAGCCAGTCCTGTTCGGCGTTGCGATCGGTTGTGAGGCGCAGGTTGTCGATCATGGTGTTGATGTTGTCTTTGAGCTCGGCGACTTCGCCGCTGGCTTCCACCTGAATTGAACGGGTCAGGTCGCCCTTGGTTACGGCGGTGGCGACTTCGGCGATGGCGCGCACCTGGTTGGTGAGGTTGTCGGCGAGCAGGTTGACGTTACCGGTCAAATCTTTCCAGGTCCCGGCGGCTCCAGGGACGTTGGCCTGCCCGCCGAGGCGGCCTTCGACGCCAACTTCGCGGGCCACGGTGGTGACTTGATCGGCGAAAGTGGCCAGCGTGTCGGTCATGTTGTTGATGGTTTCAGCGAGCGCGGCGACTTCGCCCTTAGCGTTCACGGTGAGTTTCTGGGTGAGCTCTCCGTTGGCGACGGCGGTAACGACTTTCACGATGCCGCGCACCTGTTCGGTAAGGTTGCTGGCCATGAAGTTGACGTTGTCGGTCAAATCTTTCCACGTACCAGCTACGCCGGGGACTTTGGCCTGACCGCCGAGTTTTCCTTCGGTGCCGACTTCGCGAGCTACGCGGGTGACTTCTCCGGCGAAGGCGTTCAGTTGGTCCACCATCGTATTGATGGTGTTTTTCAACTCCAGAATTTCGCCCTTCACGTCCACGGTGATCTTGCGCGAGAGGTCGCCGCGCGCCACGGCGGTAGTGACTTCCGCGATGTTTCTTACCTGACCGGTCAAGTTTCCGGCCATGGAGTTTACCGAGTCGGTGAGGTCCTTCCAGGTTCCCGCGACGCCGGGCACGTTGGCTTGTCCGCCCAGGCGGCCTTCGCTGCCGACTTCGCGCGCCACGCGGGTGACTTCCGCGGCGAAAGAGCGGAGCTGCTCCACCATGGTATTGAGGGTTTCTTTGAGCTGCAAGATTTCACCGCGCACGTCCACGGTGATTTTGCGCGAGAGGTCGCCGCTGGCGATGGCGGTGGCGACTTCGGCGATGTTGCGCACCTGGCCAGTCAAGTTGCTGGCCATAAAGTTCACGTTGTCGGTCAAATCTTTCCACGTGCCGCCGACACCAGGCACCTGCGCCTGACCGCCCAGCTTCCCTTCCGTGCCGACTTCGCGCGCCACGCGGGTGACTTCTCCGGCGAAGGCGTTCAGTTGGTCCACCATGGTATTGATGGTGTTTTTCAACTCGAGAATTTCACCTTTCACGTCTACCGTGATTTTGCGCGAGAGGTCGCCGCGCGCCACGGCGGTAGTGACTTCGGCGATGTTGCGCACCTGACCGGTCAAGTTCCCGGCCATGGAGTTGACCGAGTCCGTCAAATCCTTCCACGTTCCCGCGACTCCGGGAACGTTGGCTTGTCCGCCCAGGCGGCCTTCGCTACCGACTTCGCGGGCCACGCGGGTGACTTCTCCGGCGAAGGCGTTCAGCTGGTCCACCATGGTGTTGATGGTGTCTTTCAGCAGCAAAATTTCGCCGCTGACGTTGACGGTGATTTTCTTGGAAAGGTCGCCGCTGGCGATGGCGGTGGCCACTTCGGCGATATTGCGAACTTGGCCGGTCAAGTTGCTGGCCATGGAGTTTACCGAGTCGGTGAGGTCCTTCCACGTTCCCGCGACTCCGGGAACGAGAGCCTGTCCGCCGAGTTTTCCGTCGGTGCCGACTTCGCGGGCCACGCGGGTGACTTCGGAAGCGAAGGAGCGGAGCTGGTCCACCATCGTGTTGATGGTATCCTTCAACTCCAGAATTTCGCCCTTCACGTCCACGGTGATCTTGCGCGAGAGGTCGCCGCGCGCCACGGCGGTGGATACTTCCGCGATGTTACGCACTTGGCCAGTGAGGTTACTGGCCATGAAGTTCACGTTGTCGGTCAAATCTTTCCAGGTTCCGGCCACACCGGGGACTTGCGCCTGGCCGCCGAGTTTTCCTTCGGTGCCGACTTCGCGAGCTACGCGGGTGACTTCTCCGGCGAAGGCGTTCAGTTGGTCCACCATCGTATTGATGGTGTTTTTCAACTCCAGAATTTCGCCCTTCACGTCCA